>Ga0272441_10000216_pt1 | contig 133128 bp, 129 predicted proteins | sample SSMProp6N_FD_193582 | JGI IMG/M metagenome (GOLD analysis project Ga0272441, IMG submission 193582) | Marine sediment archaeal communities from Little Sippewissett salt marsh, Falmouth, MA, United States - SSM-Prop-6N | ecosystem: Environmental > Aquatic > Marine > Wetlands > Sediment ...
AAAACTCATCAAAATAAAAGAAACAGTTAACAAAACTATAACCACGCCGATGATGTTTGCGATTAGACGTATTTGTGTATGCATGCCGCGGGCATGCACATTGTCCCGGGCATTAATATCATAATGGTTCAAAAGCGCATCGCGAATAATGCAAACAATCTTTACGATAACCCAACCCAACAATGCAATAAGCAGGATTTGAATAAAACGGTTAATAAAGCCTCCCACCTGTTCCGGTAACCGCAAGAAAGGAATAACCACCGAGACACACAAAACTGGTATCAAAAATCGCAACGGCTTCTTAAGCAGCCCCAAGTTGACTTTAAGTAATTTTATGGAAACAGTACCCCTCCGTTTAATTAAGGCTGCGGCAAGAAAATAAAGCATCCATCCAATGGCAAAGCTGGAAGCTATTAAAATGCCAGAAAAAATATAATCACTCATAATTTTAAACCTCTCCTAACAAACTTCGATGCCCAATGAGTACTATTACATTTGTTTCACAGATGAAACAAACGCAAAAACGGCTATGCCGATTATCAATGCGATACCGATGATTATCACCTGAAAAATCAATGGCTTTAGAAATTTAGCGCCTGGTTTCAATGAATTATTCTTATCCGCCATGTTCTCATCCTCCATCCTTTTGTGCCCTAAGTTATTTGTTCCGTTCTCTTTTCAATATTTTTATTGCCATAAAAACATCCCAAATCGCAGAACTTCTGCGAGGCGCAACCTCAGCCACCCTATCCTCCTTCATTTTATTGTCTTTAGGGGTCATTTAATCATTTCTTGGATAAGGCATCTTCTCGTGATGAAATGGTGTTACGTTGTGCGCTTTGTTGTAGATTTGTTCTTCCTTGCTTTGATGATGATGTTTTGACATTTTTCCCTTTCATATGTTTAAGTTATTTTTTTATCATCCTCTACTGTAAAATCAGCATCGATAATATCGTCTTTATTATCCTGTTTCTCGAAATGATCATGGCTGTGCGGCTCAGCTCCTGGGCCAGCGTCGGTCGGGCCCGCACCAGGAACGCCTTGCTGTTGTTCATTTGTTGCCTTATAAACTTCTTCTGCCAATTTATGCGCTGCTTTTTCTAAAGATTCCATGCCGCGCTTGATCTTATCCGCGTCTTTATTTTTAATCGCGTCCTTCAGGCCATTCAATTCCTGCTCAATATTTCCCCGCTCAGCACCAGAGACTTTATCCCCATATTCCCTGAACGTTTTTTCCGTGGAGTACACCAGGATATTCGCCTGATTACCGAGTTCGACTTCTTCTTTCTTCTTTTGATCCGCGTTCGCATATTTTTCCGCTTCCTTGACCATCTTTTCGATCTCGTCACTCGACAACTTAGTCGGAGCCGTAATCTTAATTGATTGTTCCTTGCCTGTTCCCTTATCTTTAGCCGCGACGTGCACAATACCGTTGGTGTCAATATCAAAAGTAACCTCAATTTGCGGGACGCCACGCGGGGCAGGAGGTATTCCAACTAAGTCAAACCGGCCTAATTCGGTATTATCACTGGCCATCTGGCGTTCGCCTTGCAGAACCCGAATCGTAACAGCCGGCTGATTATCCTCGGCTGTTGAATACACCTGACTCTTTTTGGTTGGAATAGTCGTGTTCCTGTCGATCAATTTGGTTGAAACTCCTCCCAAAGTCTCAATACCTAAAGACAATGGCGTCACGTCTAACAATAATACTTCTTTGGCCTCCCCGCGAATGACCCCTGCTTGAATAGCAGCACCCAACGCCACGCATTCCATGGGATCAATGCCACGTTCAATCTTTTGTCCAACTTCTTTTTCCAAAAACTGTTGAGTGATAGGCATGCGGGTCGGACCACCAACGAGAATGACGCGATCAATCTTAACGGCAGCACCTAATTTATCGCTCGCATCCTTGATAGCTTGACGTACCGGAGTGCGGCAACGGTCAATAATGGGGCCAACCAAACTTTCCAATTTTGCGCGGTCAATGGTTAAGGTCAAATGCTTTGGACCGTTTGCATCTGCGGTAATGAACGGTAAATTGATGTCCGTAGAAATCGTGCTCGAAAGTTCGACCTTGGCTTTTTCCGCGGCTTCGCGTAAACGCTGAAAAGCCATTTTGTCATTCTTAAGATCAATCCCGCTTTCTTTCTTGAATTCACTTGTAATATAATCAATGAGCACATTGTCCATGTCAGTACCGCCAAGCTGATTGTCGCCGCTTGTAGCGACAACTTCAAATGTTCCTGCCTTATGCTCTTGATCCCATCCCATTTCAAGAATGGTGACATCGAGCGTACCTCCGCCAAAATCAAAAACCATGATTTTTTGTTCTTTGCCTGCTTTATCCATACCATAAGCCAAACAAGCTGCGGTCGGTTCATTGATGATGCGTAAAACTCTTAACCCCGCTATCTCGCCCGCGTCTTTGGTTGCCTGGCGCTGGTTATCGTTGAAATATGCCGGTACCGTGATCACCGCCTCTTCAACCGGCTCACCGAGATATTTTTCCGCGTCACTTTTAATCTTTTGCAAAATGAACGCGCTGATCTGTTGAGGAGTAAATTCTTTCCCAATAACCTTGAATTTGTAATCGGTGCCCATCTTGCGTTTAGCGGCATAGACCGTGCCTTCGGAGTTAATCGGCGCCTGACGACGGGCCGGTTCCCCGACTAAGCGTTGACAATCTTTGGTGAATGCTACAAATGACGGGAATGCTTTGCCCGAAGCAACCCCCGCGCCTTCTGCAGAAGGGACAATGACCGGGCGGCCGCCTTCCATAACCGCAGCAGCGGAGTTAGACGTTCCTAAATCAATTCCAATTGCTCTTGCCATATGTTTATCCTCCTGTTAGTAGCTGTGGAAGCTGTGATTCATCTCACTTCATAAGTTTCACTAGACTTTTAACCATCATTTCTTTAGTTTTTAACATTTTTTTATTCAAATATTTATTACAATTTATCGACTATTCCGTACAAAACCCCTCCGGCTATATCAGGCTTTGGAAAGAGATATTTGCGCGCGGAAATTGTTATCTCGGTCTTGTTATCCGATCCATTTCTGATTTGAATCGCTACCATAGCACCTTGTATGTTCGCTTTAATAGCACCGTTTTCCGCATCCTCTTTAGTCAATTTTCCCATGCGTTTTACTGCCTCAAGGCTTACATCATACACGTGTTGAAAACCGGCATCCGTGGTTTGCTGCACGCTATCCTTGCCTAAAAATGTTGCCGCGATGCCAACCGGCAAGGCCGCCACGCCAGTTAACATGGCAACGCCGTATATCTTGGCACCTCTTATCCCCGCAGCCTTTACCGGCTCTGCAAGGATCAGTACCGCCAGCTGTTCTGCGCTGGTAATATCCTTATAGCTTTTATGAATATTCACATCCTGGACTCGCACGGCCGGCTCCGTGCCGTTTGAGTAATCCTTGTAAACGATTCTTCCAATTCCCAGGGTTAAGAGATCGATTTGCATCGGCATAGGCTTAGACGGCTCTGATGTCTGCGCCACCTTTAACGAATCTACGTTTAGTTCTCCTTCTTTATTCTTCGTAAGCCCCATCTCATCTAACTCAACCTCGAGAAATACCAAATGTAATTTTTGTTTAAATAAAGCGGCGCGGTCATAGACAACGTTTATTTTTGAACAAGAGACAAGTATGCCTTCTGGGAACCCGCTCGGGTTATATATTTTGAGCCCGGATATATGGATAGATGATTTTAAAATACTAAATGAAAAGCTGTCCATATGAACAGGTGTCCCGATGACAGTGACGGCGGCCCTTGTCACCACGGATTTCACAATCTGATTCTTGAAAATTGCGATACACACCAGGAAAAAAACAACTATCCCTAATACGATAAATAATTTTTTCATAGGTCGCTCCCTCAGGCGAAAACAGCCCTGTCAAACTGTTACTTCTTACTCATTAAAAAATACGCTGCCATGCCAATAACAGGCAAAAAGATTATTAAAACAATCCACAATGTCTTTTTGCCAGTGTCCATGGAACTTTTTAGAGCATCAACAATAGCGATAATGTCTAAAACCAACACTAAAAGTCCTAATATCCCAGCCATGAGTTCTCCTCTATCTCATTTTTTTTAATCCAAGTTTATGCATCATTTTAATTTCTTGGATATTTTTGCCAGTATATCCTTGGCAAACTGGACTCTGGGTGTGGCATATTTTCTGGCTGAAACCGTAATCTCGACCGTTTTGTCTGTTTGCTTGACGATATGGATAGCCACATTATTGTCTTCTGATTCTGACTTAATCCACCCCGTCGTCTCATCGGCCATATCAATTGTTCCCACCATGGCCTTGGCGACATCAAGGCTGGCTTTATAAGCTTTTTCGTAGGAAGAATCAAATTCTGCTTTGACGCTGTCCGCGCTTACTGTATATCCGATCGCGCCTCCGGCCAAAAGCGCAAAACAACCGGATAAAAGTGGCACTGCCAAAATTGACGCAACCACAATTACACCTATTCCCGTTTTTTTAATCATTTTATTCTCCTCCCTAATCCAGAAACCTTCGCCAGAATAGCATTTCAATGACGTTTTTCCGGCGAAGATCCCTGTCTTACTATTACTTTTCCTTGCTCTTTGGAAAAGGCTCCTTAACGATAACCTTGATTCCGTCAATCGTTCCTGTTGCCGCATTCTTTACTTTATCCCCGGCCTCGGCGCTGATCTCATAGGCTGCTTTAATAGCTCCCGTAGCAGCCGCAGAGACTGCTTTTTCAGCATCAACACCCGTATCTTTTGCCGAATGGATAACGCCTTTTAACAAACCCTTAGTTGCGGCTACAACATCACCACCCGCGTTAAAGGTAGTTTTTATAATCTTACCGGCTAAAGCCCCAATCGAAGTCAATGCTTCTTCTCCCATTGCTTTTGAGCCCTTTAATATTCCTATGACAAGGCCCTTAACGCCTTCTTCCAAATTCTTTCCGGTTTCAACGACCCCACTGATTGTTGAGCTAATAATATCCTGAGCGGCTTCAATCAATGCCGCGCCGGTTTTTCCTGTCTCTTTGACCAGGTTACTCACCATTCCGCTGATCGTATCAACGATGGCGTTGACAATATCCCCCGCGCCTGTGATCACACTGACGATACTGTCCTTTACTGATTCAACAATTCCTTTTTTTGTTTCTGTAGCCATGACACTCCTCCTTTATTTTTTATGACTCTGTCCTGATTTACCTTTAATCATCCAGCGGAAATCAGGGCTGTGCAAATTACCTCTCGCTGATTTAAGGAAAATTTGCCCGCGAGGGGAAAACATTTCCCTTCGCTTCTTACATGCGGCCTAACGCTATGCGTGCCTTACAACAAAGCGTGTCAGGCCCACTAAAACCACCGCGCCAGCAAGGGCCACTAAGAACGCACCTACCGAACTACTGGTATATAGCCCCATCACTCCAGCAATCCATCCGCCAAGCATAGCTCCGACAATCCCGATCACGATGTCTGGGATAATACCGAAGCCTCGCCCCTGAATAATAAGCCCTGCCAACCACCCGATCACCCCACCGGTGAAAAGGTACAACACCCAATATCCTACAGTGTTATTATCCATTGCCTCTTCCCTCCTTCTTAATTTTTTTTAACATGCCTTTAATCATTATGATCCACTGTCCTCTGAATACTTTCTCCTGCATTCGATATATCTTTCCCCGCGCCTCTCATCATATTGCAGCCAAGAACCGAGATTGTTAAAAATAACACTGCAAGAACGGTTATCAAATATTCCATGCGTAAGAATTTATTTTTCATAATATCCCCTTTCTAAAACGCCAGGTTAACCAAATCAACTAACGCTTGGTCATTAAACGGCTTTTGTAAGAATCCAATGGCCCCTGCTTCTAATGCTTGAGCCCTTAGGTGGCCATTTTTGTCAGCCGTAATGATGACGACCGGGCGCGTGGATCCGGATTTAATTATCCGTTTTATCGCTTCCCACCCATCTAATCCCGGCATATGAATGTCCATGACCAAACAACCTTTCATGCTGTTCGGTACGGCGCTAAAGAATTCCTCTGCTGAAGGAAATGTCTCTACCTTAAACCCAAAAGTAACTAAGAGAATTTTGAGCGCGCGGCATACCGATTCATCGTCATCCACAATGTAAATTTGTTTTTTATCAATCGTCACTTATCTTCCCTCCTTTTAAATTCAGTGTAGACCTAATCAAAAAAAGAATCAATTGTACCTGGGTATAACACCGGCATTTGTATGATAACAATTTACTAAACCTTATATATTATTCGGGGATAAGATTCTGTGTATAAGTTGGGACTTCAGGTAGAGAACAACGGGGTTTTGTTACACGAATATTTTTGCGCCGATCATGCCAACAAGAAAACCTAGGTTGGCGCCAAGTGCGGGGTCCCAATTATTTCGCATTTTTGATGATGGCGCAATATCCTGGAATATTAAATAAAGGATACCTCCAGCAGAAAAGATCATTATCCCAGCGGTAAGACGGGGTAATTGAATTAAAAAGCCGTTTCCAGCCAAGGACAGTAAAACTCCCAGAAAACTAAGTAAAAAGAACGCAATCAAAATATTCTTTGGCAATTGATTATTTTTGCGCAAATCAAAATAGGCATTAAAGGATTCCGGAAAGTTTTGAAATCCAATAAAAAAGGCTAATAGGATTCCCATGTGATGATCCTGGGCAAAAACGGCTCCCAAGGCCAACGCTTCGGGTATAAAATCCATCAACATAGCCATTGACTGCGCAAAAAGTCCGCCTTTTCTCTCAATAAATTTATCGAAAAAGAAAAAAGTTACTGCGCCAGCCAAAAAGATTACGGAAAGATGTTCAATAGAAAACAGTTCCATCCCTTTCGGCGTCAATACAAAGGCTACGGCAGCTATTAAAATACCGCCACCAAAAGCGATCGACCAATGCATAATATGGGATTCAACGTTTTTTTTAAAATGTTTCTCGGTAATGTAAGCAAGCAAACCGCCAAGAAATATGGTTAGTCCGGCAAGCAGAGAATAAATAACAATTTCAAGAAATTGATTCATTTTATATTACGTTACCTCCTGATGCATTATCAGGGTATCCTTCACAGGCAGCGATCCAGTGCTATTTCTTGTAAGACGAATTATTTTGTATTTCACATAAGGGACTAACGTTGGCTGCACGCTGAAGTTTCTTAATCCGATATCCAAAAATAATTTTGTAAATTTGAGATTGCCGGCTAATTCGCCGCAAACACTGCATTCTTTACCCAGTTCTTGGGCTTTTCGGATAACTTCCTTGAGGGCACTTACAACAAGATGATTTCCTGCCTGATAATACCCGGAAACTTCTGTTTTTTCTCTGCCCGCCGCCATGATATATTGCACCAGATCGTTTGTCCCGATACTTAAAAAATCAGAATGATCAAGAAGTTCATCAATGAACATAAGTGCTGCCGGAGTTTCAATCATGGCTCCAAGAAAAATATCTTCATCAAAAGGTATTTTCTCTTTACGCAGCTTCTCCTTTTCCTGTGCAAAGTGCCTCCGCGTTTCTTCCATGTCTTTCGGCAGAGAAACCATCGGGACTGAAACCTTCACCTTAAATTTTGCGCTCAACCTTAGAAAAACCCGCAGCTGCATATCTAATAAGTGAGGATATCTCAAAAGCAGCCTTATACCGTTTAAACCTAAAGCCGGGTCTTTAATTTCCACAATGTCCAGGAAAGGAAGCGTTTTATCTCCTCCAATATCTAAAAGCCGAAGATTAACCTCTTGATCGCGCACATAATTCAAAGCCTTAACGAATTGCGCAAAAAGTTTTTCTTCATCAGGAAAATTTTGGCTATCCATATAAAGCGGTTCCGTACGATAAAGGCCGATTCCGTCGGCACCACAGTCTCTCGCTATCTTGATATCGCTTAAAGAAGATACGTTCGCGGTTACCTTAATTAACGTTCCGTTATATTTCAGGGGGATATTCTTAATACGTTTTACAATCTTGAGCCTGTTATTTAATCTCTTTCGAATTAATTTCGGATAGGATTCCAACTCAGCCTGAGTTGGATTGACGATAATCAATCCCTTATCCCCATCGACAATGACCCTTGTGCCATGAGGGAGTGAGTCAATAGGGATATTTATTTTTGAAACAAAAGGAATATCCAGAGCCTTTGCAAGAATTGCGGAATGAGAATTTTGTGTTCCTTCAACCGTAACGATAGCTTTTACATTTTTTATATTTAATGAAGCGGTGTCTGAAGGAAGCAGTCTCTGCGCGAATATCGCAGAGTCTTTGGAGAGATTCAAAATACTGTTTTTACCCGTACTTCCTGTTAGAGCCCGTAAAAGACGCCTGCCTACATCGACAACATCATTTGCTCTCTCTTGAATACCCGACTTATCCCCACCTCTTATTTTTTTGTTCCACCGTACGAATACATCCTGAACAACATGCTCAACATTGAGCATCTGATTCTTTAAACTTTTTTCAATATCCGTAAACAGTTCAATATCTTTTAAAATGAGCTGGTGGGCTCTGAAAATCTCCGCATGTTCTGCGTCAATTTCACGAGTCACTTTTGACTTCAAATTATCAAGGTCTCCATGAACCTGGTCAATGGCTCTTTGCAGCCTTTTAATCTCTTCTTCGACTTGTCCTTCGGTTAACTCTCTCTTCTCAATTTCACGCGTAAAAATGTCCTGATAATAAAACACCTGTCCTATAGCAAATCCCATCACAATGGGTTCACCATGAATAACCATTCGCTTAGGAAGTGATTTTAAGGTTTTCAAAGTAGAAATGATCGGCTCCTTAAATTAAAACATCGGCCAGATAGTCGTTTTTAATATCAGACATTACCTCATGAGGGATTCTTTGAATATGCTTTCAATCGAGTTTCTAATTCTTTAATTTTTTTGTGAAGCTTATCGATCATGTTGTGATCGGAGACATCTTTAAAAGTGATAATGATCAATTTCGTACGGTTGGCCTCCATAACAAACCGACAGGCATTAAGAGACATAACTCGCTTACCAATACCAGGAAAATCATGTTCCACTTCAAAGTTATCAAAACTCTCATTTTTAGGAAGAATGTCTTCCAGCAAATGTCTTAATTTTGGGTTATCCCATTGGCCATCGCCCAGCTCATAAATAAATTCTTTTTCGGTCTCCTCAGGAACTACACCAAAAGTCTGATAGAAAGCGCGATTGGCTAAGGCCACCTTTAAATCTCCATATAAGATAATTAGCGGATCATGAACCGTATTGATGATACGTTCTGTGTATTCAAGAGCATCCGCGGTTGCCAACTCATTCATTTTTTCTTTGAAGCCCATATTTCTCTCCTTAATGCTTTATTGCAAAATTATCTTGTGGACTATTATTTGATAAATTGAATAATCTATGACGGAAATTCATTCTTTATCAATCGTCACTTATCTTCTTTCTTTTTTATATTCACCATAAACCTAATTTAAAAAAGTATCAATTGTACCTGGGTACAACACAACATTTCGGCTAAAATAGTTTTTTGCAAAAAAGATTAAGAAATGATGTTACTTGGAAGAGATGAGCCCGGCTTTTTGGGCGAAGTGGATGAGTTCGGTAACGGTTTTGGCTTGCATTTTCTGCATGACCCGAGAGCGGTGAACCTTAATCGTCTGAAGGGCCTTTCCCCGTTTGTAGGCAATCTGTTTACTCAACATGCCGCTGGCGACCAAACGGAAAACTTCAAGTTCTCTGGGAGAGAGCGTCTTGATGCGCCGCCAAATTTTTTCTTTTTCGGCTAAATCTTTGTTGATGATCTTGTCTTTGGCAATGGCACGGTCGATAGCTTCAAGCAGTTCTTTATCAGTGAAAGGCTTCGGCAGAAAATCCACAGCTCCCCCCTTCATCGCCTTCACACTCTTGGGAATATTGCCGTGTCCTGAAATAAAAATAATCGGGATGGTCAATCCTTGTGATGCCATTGTTTCTTGGAGGACAAGCCCGTTCATATGAGGCAAGCGCAAATCCAGTATGAGGCAGCAGGTAGTCTTTGGATGCTTAAAAGCCAAAAAATCTGCTGGTCGTGTAAATGTCTCAACGGTAAAATCGTGTGCCTTTAACAGTAAAGATAACGCCCTGCCGACAGAAACGTCATCATCGATAACATAAATAATGGGCTTACGACTGGTCATTAGAAATCCTTTTGCCTTTGCTTTTACTCAAAACTACAGGAAGTGTGAAATAAAAAGTTGCCCCGCCATCAGGATTATTCTTGGCTTCCAGTTGGCCGCCATGCGCTTCAATAATAGAACGGCTAATGGACAACCCCATGCCCAAGCCATCGGGTTTGCTGGTAAAAAAATGATTAAAGAGCTTTTTCATGTTTTGTAACGGAATACCACATCCTGAATCCTTCACTTCAACCATGATTTCGATAGTATCTTTGCAAGAGGTACGAATAACCAGTTCGCGAGATTCATCTTTAGTTTCCATTGCATCCAAACTGTTACTGATAAGATTCAGAAGAACCTGCTGTAATTGTATTCGATCGCCGCGAATAAGCGGGAGTTTTGGATGCAATTTAGTTTTAATAACTTTATTCCTTACGGTAACGTCAGTCGTCATGAGAACAACCGTTTCGTTAATAAGCGCGTTCATATCAATAGGTGTAAATTCTGGATCGCTTTTCTTAAGCAAAGACCGTAACCGCCGGATGACCTCTGATGCTCTTTGGTCATCATGAACGATGTACTGCAAAATTTCTTGAAGTTGAAGTTCTCGTTCTGCCTGTCTAGTAGGCGGGCCTGTAAGGATACGTTGGGCAGCTTGAGCGTAAGCGAGAATGGCGGTTAAGGGCTGACTTATTTCATGAGCGAGGGACGAGACAAATTCCGCAAGTTTTCCTACCCGCGTGACATGTAAAAGTTCCTCGCGTTGTTCCTTAATCTTTAAATCCTTCTGTCTCATAACTGTGACATCCGTCTGAATCCCGGCATAATGGGTAACGATACCCCTGGCATCACGCACCGGAGCAATGCGTAAGTAATTCCAGAAATTCTCACCATTTTTACGAAAATTGATCATCTCTCCATCAAAAGACTTGTCTTGAAGTAAAGTGTTTTTTATTTCTTCAGCGATTCGCGGGTCGGCAACAGCTCCATAAAGCAAAAAATAATTTTTCCCAAGGATATCTTTCTTGGCATATCCGGTCATCGCCTGGAAAGATTGATTGTAATAAATGACTGGGAAATCACCCTTTTGAGCATCGATAATAAAAATACCATCCGACGCCGAATCCATCACCTTGGTACGAATAAGGATCTGTTCTTCTGCCAGTCGTTCTTTATCTTCCCATTTCTTTATTTGTCCATTCTTAGTCTTTAATTCATCCTCTTGGTGGCTGACTATCTCTCGAAGATGGTTACGGCTTCCATTTTGATCAGCGGAACGTCGTTTAAAATGTCTTCGCTCTTTGATGCCATATTTCTTATCGGATATCAGCTTTTGTGTTTTCTTCCGGGCAACGGCGCTTGAACTTTTTTTACTCTTTTTGGGAGGCTGCGGTTTTCGTTTGGTTCTAATATCTTTTTTCATCGTCCTTTTCATTTTACTTTTATTCTTCATAATTTTGGTCTGAAACCATTTAAGTTTTTGTATATTATACCCCTTTTGCCATATTATTTTAAGTGTTTTATTCCATAGGGGTTATATAAGATTTTAGCATTTAATCTTTCTTATGTTTTTGCCTTTTAAACAAGTCTGTTAATTTTTCCATTTTCGAGTTCTGTAAGATAAATTATTTATCAATTTAATGATGTTAATAATCGTAGATTCTATTTTTATTTTTTAAAAAACAAAAGTTATGTGCCATAAAAATAGCTGCATCAATCACTTATAGCATTCACAAGCTGCATGAGCATCATACCATAGAGAGATGTACGGTCAGCCGAACGTCCGCATGTAAACTTTTTTTGACATAGTTTTATATTCTTTTAAAGATGTAATTTCGCCAGTTTTGCTCAATAAGACTTTTATCTAAATACCCTTCTTGTATGAGCTTTAGCCCAAACTTCCCAGTAAGGCCACATAAATAATTTTTCGTATAACAATAAACGGGTCTTCTTAAGACTTTGCCGTCAACTTCTATATTAGTATATTTTTCGTTAATGCCTTCTCCGTCTTGAATAATCATAAGAAAAAAACTGTTTTCCTTTAATATGCCTGTGATTCCACTTATTACATCCGGCAGTTCATCTAAATTAAGGTGGATTAATGAACCGCTAGCAAATATGCCGTCAAATTGACCAAAGCTATCATCAATATTACGAAAGTCCAAAACTTCGAATTTGCATTCCGGGCTGCGTTTTTTAGCGATACGAATACATTCATGGCTGTAATCTATACCTGTTACATCGGCTCCTGTAGATGCCAGCCGTTTAGCTTCATGCCCGGGCCCGCATCCCAAATCCAATATCTTTGGATTTGGGGGAAGTAATGAAACAAATTCTTTTATTGTCGGCATCAAAATATCATTTTCGTACCATTCTTGGGCTGTTGTTTCTGCTGTTAAATCGTAGAATAATTTTGTCTCGTCTTTCATTTTATAAGTTTAGTTGGTTAATAAATTTTACTTAAATAATCAGTAATTGTCGTAACCCAGTGCACCCATCGGCCAGCCGTATGTTTTTAGAAAGACTTTATGTTTCATTTTTCATGATTTTTAATATTTCCTTCTCTTGTTTCTTTTCTAATAAATTGATAATTTTTGCTTGCCACTTTTTTGAAACAGAGTTATATGCTTCAAGAATCAATTTAGACTGTTTCATGTTTTTCAGGTCATGTAACAATGCAATAGCAACCGTCAGATCTTTATCAGCTTTTTCAGCCTTTTTTCTGCGCTGAGTTACAATCAATTTGTGAATAGCAAACCAAGCTGGGTGAGGAATTGATATAATAATTCTTTCGATATTTATTTTGATTATTTTCTCACATAATAAGTTAAGAAATCTTAAAGGTTGGGCATTTAAACCTAGGCTTGGTAATGGATAGGGTTTATCAGAACCCCTGCCTTGTTCTTGGACAAGGAATTCAACAATAAGGTCAGGATGAAGAAGGCGAATATAGCCTTGTTTTCCAACAAAATCTACAACGAATCCAAGATCTTTTAAAATGTCTGGTATATCAACAGACGATTTTATTAATTTTGGCTCAGGAACGAAGAAATCAATATCCATCGTACGCAAAGGAGGGATGATAGATCCCTTAAGATAATATTTCTTATACAGAGGAATACACCAGCTGCCGATAAGGACGACATCTTTTAGCACTCCTATATTATGAAATCTTCTTAATATTTCTTGATAAAGCTCAGACTGGCTCTTTTCCACGCAAAGAACTCCTTAAGAATTTAATTTGTTTTTTTATTTTTGATAGTAAATTACGATATTTTACTCTTAACTGCTTTACTTCTTTATATTGCTTGATAATTTCTGGGTCAACTTTTTTACCTTGATAGACAAATCTTACTTTACCGTTCTCTCTCAGGACAAGGTAATAATACTCGTGATTCTTAATCTTTTTCTTAATAAGACTTCCCTTGGGCAGTTTATTTAATTCTTCTTCGTATTTTTTTTGAATTTTGAGAGAATTTGCCAATTCTTCTTTTAAAACAGGTTTGATTGCCATTGTGTTTCCTCCTCAAGTTACCATACATATGTGCTAATAATATATAATGTATGGTAACTCCTGTCAAATAAATAATACCATACATATGCCATTATTTAAGCTGTTGTATGGTAATCATGAGATATAGCTAAATATAGTGCTTTTAAGAATCCAATTGTAATATTGCCTCTGCTATCTTCTCCATAGTCATCCTATAAGGTAACCATCTGGCAGCCAAAAGTGCGTATGTAGAGACACTTTCCGGAATTGTCACAAGGTCTTCTATTCCCTTGACTGGGCACTTTATTTTCACTCCTTGATATAGACTTTAAAAGGGCTCATAAAAACTTCAAATCAATGATTTTCCCTTCTCGATGAGAGAAATTCCAAGACTACTAATCTTCTTTTTTGTTTATTTCTCGTCATACAGGAGAATGACCTATTTTCTGTAAGCTTCAACAGTAAGATTACCTTCAAGGTAAGCACTACTCAGCCCTTTCTGGCTTTTTTTAACTTAAAATTTTTAAAAGTTATATGCAGATATATCCAGAACCATACAAAGGGTCGGGCCTTATCTAGAATTCTTAAAAAAGTGGAAGAAACTGTGTGTTTTTTAAAAAAATACATGTTAAACCACCTTAATATCATCATCCTATTTTTAAGTACACTCATTTTAAGGGGATGATATACATCTATCTTCTCACTGTAAAAAAGATTTAATCTTAAACCCATCTCTTCATTATGTTTTATACCCGGAAGACGATAGTAAACTCTATTGTAACAATTAAGTATTTCAATATTATTTTTATTTGCTATAGCACGCAGCCCTGTGGGTATGGACATTTCAATAAAAACCTTATTTTGATAAAACACCTCAAATAAATTGATAAAATCATCTGAGTAATTTTTTGGTAAGTAAAAGAAATCTGCAGGACCCGCTGCAACAACATCTTCAGACCCAAACCATGTGTTTAGCCTTGCACGGTTTTCTGCTGAGATTGAGCAAAAGGCCGCATTGTAGGCTGACATCCCAATGGATAAGTTAAACCAACACCATTCTTTTTTCTGTTTATCAAAACGATTGGCTAAACTATGAAAGGGTTGTATCCAGATTTTGTTTTTATTTTTTTTGAAAAAATTCCATACATTAATAATGCAATCATCATTAACAAATATATATCCTCTATAATTCGGATACCTTTTTATTGCATCGAGCACAGCAACATAAGCAAAGTATCCATGATAACTGTCTATTTTATTAACTCCCGATGCCTTATCGGGCCCATAAAAAGCAATATGAAAAAGTCCACCGTACAATTTTTTTAGAAATTCTATATTACCATAGAATGAATGGTTAAAATTTATACAACACAGAATGTCTGCAAGCGAATTATTGCTCCCAGTCAGATAATTTTTTTTCATTCAAAGAGCCTCTGGTAAGCCTCATATGCCCGGCATGTTTTTTCCGGCCAGAAGGCTTCTTTTCTATAGTTTCCCGAATTAATCGATTTTACTATATTGATATTTTTTTGATATCCAATAAGTTCATCTTTTATGTCTATCGTCAGATTGTGGTAATTTCTATTTTGATATACCGATGGCTCGCAATAGACAACTTTATATCCTAAAGCCTGAATGTGAAAGGAGATCCAGATATCACCCATTCTGCCAAATTGAGTTATGTGCGGTAGAAAGAAATAGTGAGGGAGCAATTCTTTTATTATAAAAATATTTTGCGAATTAAAAGGACCAATCTTGTTTGAGCCCATAGGAAACTGATCCTTAATAAATTGACAAGACGGGGCATAAATCATACGGCAGATAGCATCTACATCAGGGTCTCCGTTCCAAAAATTTGCCTGTACATCAATTTTTATTCTCTTCCTTGTGACCCTACTGTAATCTCTGTTATGAACCAATTGCACAGGAAAACCCCTATGCCACAGATGCGGATAATTTGTAGCCCCTATGGGATCGAAAGCCTCAGCAGAGGTTTCATAATAGTTTACCTCCACTTCTTTTCCTAATAGCAAATCTTGCCCCCAATTTTCAAGAGGAATATTGTCATCATCGATGCTGGCAATTACCTCTGCTCCTATGTCTCTTGCCAAGAGGTGGCCAAAATTTCGCCTAGCATGAGTATTCCAGCCGATCGATTCAGATAAGTTTTTGCTGTATTTTTCCTGATCTTTAGGAGAGAAGTAGATGCCATTTTTGAGCTTATAATCTTTTGGCGTTCCACGATCTCCAACGACTATAAGAGTCCAATCTTTGATATTGTCAAATTTTTCAATTGCTTTGGTTGGATTTTGGATGGTCGTTGTTACTATTACTTTTTTATTCATTAATTCTCCATCAATATGATAATTCCATGTCTATAAATTCCACATCTCCTTATTTATTATTGCTTGGTGTTCGAACACCATAAAGCAACCACTTAAATCCAGCCCTTTTTCATGCTTTTAACGATGGAGTAGTATGCCTTTTTATATATTCTTTCATTTTATTGCCAACTCGTAGCCATTTATTTTCCTTAACAACCCCAATATTGTCTCTTGGTCCTTACACCAACGGTCAGCCAAAGGTGCGCATGAATAAACGTTTTTTGTTAGGGTTATTTCTTAAAATTTTTTACGTTTCAAATTTTGAAAAATTTCATAGCGTGCCAACCCCCCAAGAATTTCATGCGCCTTGAGCAATCGTACAAGCTTATCTGTATCAGTTTTTTTTCTTAGTTCACAAAATTCTTTTTCAGTGTATGGATGGGTGTATAAACATTTAGAACAAGTTTTTTCAACTGCACAAGAGCGACAACCCCGTCTTTCTTGAAGCTGCTTAAGGAGGGCTTGCTTTCTGCGTTTAGATAATGTTTCATGTAAATCGCGTTTTTTAGCTTGGACTCTAAGGCAGCCGCCTTTTTTACAAAAAGAAACTCCGCCATTTTTATTCACATAAAGGCTATTATCAGTTATGGCCGGACACAAGTTATTTTGCCATTGGCATGCCTCAGTGATATAAAATTCCTCATTGGAGTTTTTCATAATGTTTTTTAGGGGAGTGCTATTTGAGACGAGGTCGGTAAATGCAGCCTTGTCCTCACGACTATTTAATGAGAGCATAACAATCTTTCGATCATGTCCTGCGCCGTTCAGATTTCTTATTTTAGCGAGTGACGCATTATTTAATTGCGATAACGGCATAAAAACGAATAGCGCAATTTTTTGCGAAGGCAGCCGCCTTCTTTCAATTACTTCTGTCAAAAAGACTAATTCATAAACATGTAAGAAATTATCAGCAGGTTTTATATTATTGTTTTTAGCTTTCTTTAATATTACTAGATTTATTATAGGGGTTCCATTATCAATCAAACTATAAAGTTCTTTCCGGGCAGATTTTTCGGAGTCGCATATTGACAAAAAGGCAGGAGATAGAACGAGATGATCATTGAGCTTGTTTTCAGCGACAAATTTAAACAGACGAAAAGGCCCCTCATCAAAAAAGGCCGAGGGGATAGATGATTTCCCGCCTTGGGGATATCCGGAAGTTCTACTGAGCATCTTTACTGACATTGAAATGAGGGTTTCCTTAATTCCATAATTGGGTGCGGCGAAGGCAGATAGCCTTATTTTTTGTACGTCAAATAAAAACTTTGTCTTAAAGGGCAAAACGGTCTTGGGAGATATAACGTCTAAACCATACTTTTTTCGTGTTTGAAAAAGGGGAGTGCCTGGATAAAGAGTAAGAAAATCCTGGACACATTGCGAAGGCCGCAATGCATCAACAAAGTCAATTGTTTTTTCTGCTTCGCTCTGGTTCTGATCGGGCAATCCAATAATAATGCTGAGAACAAAATCCAATCCTAATCTGCGTATTTTATTCGATAAGATTTTTATTTTCCGTACAAATTTTTTTTCTGGAGATAGGTCCTCCCCGTAACCTCTGCCATCGACAACCTTCTTAATCGTCCTGAGATTTTTTGGGATAGAGCTCTCCAGTCCGATCGATATTTGTTTAATATGAGCCTGCTGCATTAGTTTTAATAATTCCGTATCGAGATTCTCAGTTCTGCTTAGGCACGTAAATTGTAGTGGAAGCCTTGCTTCTATAATCTTTCGGCAGATCTCTTTAGCGCGTCTTTTATTCATAGAAAAATTGTCGTCATAAATAGCGACGGTGGTCTGCGGACTATATTCAGCGATATATCTAAGCTCACGGATAACTCTCTCTATAGAATGAAATCTTACTGTCCATCGTGACATGGCAGCAAAATTACAATAGGTGCAATGATATACGCATCCTCGTGAGGTTAGGATGCCTCGATTTAAATCTGTCGGGAATATTCCGCTTAAGTATGGCGAAGGGGCGATATCCAGCCCGCAATTTTTGTTAGATTGAGTTAATAAAGGCCTGTCAGCGGTTCGTCTTATAGAACCGTTTTTTCTATAGGTGATCCCTTTTATAGATTTCAAATTTTTTTCCATCCTCAAAGATTGTATCAATTCAAAAGCGGTTTGCTCCCCTTCCCCTCTAACACAAATGTCGAGCGAGGGTTCATTATCTAAAATGAGTTTATCGGAAAATGTTGCTGTTGGGCCGCCAACGATAATGGTTAAATCTTTTTTTTTCTTCTTTAATGCCTGCGCCATTAACTTAACAAAATAATAGTTTACATCATAACAAGTAAACCCGACTACTTTCGGATTAAGCTTGAGAATTTGAGGTGCTATGTCGTGAAGAGAAACTGGCGTTTGGTGGATAAAGCAATCAACCGCGACACCACGTTCCCTTAGGTAGGCTGCAATATAACCGGCGCCTAAATGCCAGTCGAGGATCATATGATAAAAGGTGTCGTCAACATAATATGGGCATACCAATAGCAAGTCTAACATGTAACTATATCTCTTAATTTCTTTGACATCCTAAAAATTATCAAGTACAGACGCACCCCATTGTCAGTCCAAGGTGCGGATGCAGAAACATGAGTCAGATGTGTTACTATTTTTTTCATGTAATTTATATTATTTTCTCTGTTTCGTAAGTTTGATTAATTGGGTAGTACTGTTTATATGCGTATAATTCTCGAATAATAACTCATATCGTTACTCGCGATTTTCCGCATTTTTTAAGTCCGGAGTCTCCTTGCCATATGTTTGAAATAGTATTTCATGTAGGAAAAGGAATGAAAACTCCGTTGCCTAATGCTGGCGAAAACATCTATCAACAAAACTATAAAAAACGGGAAAAACTTAAAATATCTATCCCATCTTTTTTTTAGCATGTGTTTTGCAAAATTTTCTGGGATAACGGGGATCAGTTTAAAGAGAACTTCGAAGCCCTTAATCATTCCCTTTTTTTCTTTATCCTTTATCGAACCTCCAAAATGCAATATTTTTCCTAGCCCATCGTTAATATTTTCCAGATCATCTTTATTAATACAATTCATTTCAAGAGCCGTATCGACGATTTTTGTCTGAGGGAAATAAGAAAGCCAGAAACATCCTATCTTTTGCGGGCGATTTTTTATATAAAATTCGGCGGCATCGATTAAGGCTTGCTCTTGTTCCCCGGGAATCCCGAAAATATGGTCTACTTGAAAGGGTAAACGGGAATCCCGGCAGCAATCCAAAGCCCTTTGTATTTCGGCATTCGTCTCCGGCCGGTTAAGAGTATGCTTCCTGGAGAATTCATCTATTGATTGAATTCCGATCTCAATCAAGCAACAACCGCTCTTTTTAAGCAATTTTGCTATTTTTGAATTCATATAGCGGGGGTGAGAGATGCATTGAAAGGGCAAGCCGACATGCTTACGGTATTTTTCTAATAGAAGCTCCATTCTCTCCGTATTAATTGTAAAAATATTATCCTGGAAATCGACGTATTTAAAATTAACGCGTTCCTTGGCCCAAACAATCTCTTCTAAGACATTGTCTATGCTTCTCAATCTCAGGAAAGGTCCTTTTCCTCGATAAATTTCTCTTAATGTAGATAGGCTACAATACGAACATTTAAAGGGGCATCCCCTTGATGTTGTTATCGTATATTTTGACTTCATATCCATATACTCTTTAAATAACGTTTTATCCGGAAAAGGCAAGCTATCAAGATCGTCTTTTAGTTCTCTTAAAGGATTTTTAATTATTTCTTTATCGTTTTTAAACCAAATATTTTTAATACCTTCATTTTTCCCGCAAGAGTCAAGAAGTTCCACAAAAGCATCTTCTCCCTCCCCTATACAGACCATATCCACGCAATGGTTATGAATGACCTTTTCCGGCAAAATCGTGGGATGTATTCCTCCAAATATAATGGGGATATTTTCCTTTTCTTTTATTAAAGAGGCTATTTTTAATGCCCATTGATAGTTATGGGTAAAAACAGAAAAAGCTATTATATCCGACCGTGCTGATAGGGCGTCATTCACTATAGATTCGGTGGCATCAAATATTCTGGCTAAGAAGTCAATGTTGAGGTAGTGTTTATCATAAAAAAGGGCCGGATCAAATGTTAGGCCTACCTCATGACCCGCATTTTTAAGCCTGCTTGAGATATACTCAAGTCCTAAATTCTCTGCACCCATATAGACAAATTGTACTTTCATTTTTCTGCAATAACGAGCATTTCAAAGTCTTCAGTGGTTAATTGATTTTTTCGTGAGTAAGCCCCCAGTTTAGCACCAAGGATATCTATTTTCTTATACTTAAGAGTTTTCAATAGCCAGGTTATTTCACTCGGTACGTAATAACGTTCGTTGCATTTTAATTCTTTTTTATTGCCGAAATCGTCTTCGAATACAACCGTATTGAAATCGCGAAATGTCATTAGATCAAATGAGCACTCTTTACATGTGGCACTGCCTTCCTGAGCTGCTGACTCATAGAATTCTTTGACCGAATGAAATAGCGGGAATAATCCGTTTAGAGTCGTGAATATAAATTTCCCTGAATCGATTAGTGCCCGTGTCACATTTTTAAGGATCTCAAAATTCATTTCATCTGTTTCCATTAAAGGGAAAGCCCCTTCACAAAGCATTATTGCAGCCTCAAATTCTGACTTAAAAGGAAGTTGGCGGGCATCAAGTCGCTGAAAATCAATGCTCAGATTGAATTGGTTTGCTTTTTTCCTTGCTCTAGCTAGCTGCGATTCTGACAAATCAATTCCAGTAATTTTGTAGCCGCGCTTCGATAACTCTATGGAATGCCTCCCTGTGCCGCATCCAACATCAAGGACCCGTATATTTTTGTCATAATTTAATTCTTGTTCAATAAAATCGCATTCGCCGACAGTCCCTTGAACAAAACATTCTTTCTCATATGTTTTTGCATAATTCTCGAATAGAGATTCATACCACTGTTTCATGTGTTTCATTGCCTGACGTTTCCTTTAACTATGTGATTTATTTGTTAATTTTATAACTTGGACCGCAACGGGAAACCAGTGTTTTCACGTTTCAGAAATCATATGGCCCACTGGACTAATAACAGGATCAAATTTTCGTTTTTTTAGGAATTTTCCCATTTTTGAAATTTTTGTCGATCCACCCACTTTTTACATTATTGCGTTTGTCGAAGTATTTGACATAGGGTTTAATGTCCAAGAGTGGCGTGCCATCCAGGATGTCAACTTCCGAAAAGGTAATGATGTTATTGTTGATGCCCATTAATTTAACGATTGAAAATCCGATATGATTGGGGCGTTGTGGGCTGCGTATGGCAAATATGCCGTGTTTTTTATTCTCAATGAATGGTTTGGCAACAAGTTTTTCCTGTGAGGAACGGTTAAAATAATAGATTAGAATAAGGTGCGAAAAATTTTCAACATCTTTCAATCCTGGTCTATATTTAGGTAATAAACGAATGGTTCCAATGACACCTTGTTCAAATGTTCCTTGAATGGGCATGCCTTTAGGCTCCTTATAGGGTGTATAAATGATACCTATTGGTTTGAGCACGATTTTTCTATTCATATCAAATCCTAGAGCCCAAGGCTATCAAGGGAATAAAGATTATTTTACTTCGGATTTATTTATTTTTTTCAACCGACACATTAAGTACGGGAGAATTTCCTTTTTTATCCTGTCCCATATAAACGGTTGTATGGGGGAAAGGAATCTCAATCCCCAGTTCGTCGAATTTCTTTTTAAGCCGTCGGTTGAACTCTCTTCCCACTGTCCATTGTTGAATGGGTTTTGTTTTGGTGCGCGCTTTAATAATAACAGCCGAATCGGCGAATTGATCCACACCCAGAATTTCTATGGGTTCCAATATTAGATTCTTAAATTGTGGGTCCTCCCTCATCTCTTCATCGATCTTTTTGATGACCTCAACGACCTCATCCGTATCCTCACGATAGGCGACACCAACGTCAAAGACATATCGTGAATACTCTTTAGTCATGTTGGTCACCATGCCAATGCTTCCGTTACGGATATAATGCACATTGCCGGCGAGGTCACGCAAGACGACCATCCTTAAATTTATTTTTTCAACGAGCCCGCCTGTCCCCCCGATGACGACGACATCATTAACCCGTATTTGATCTTCCAGCAGAATGAAGAACCCGCTGATGACATCTTCTACAAGTTTTTGGGCCCCAAAGCCTACGGCCAAGCCCAGTACACCAGCTGCAGCGAGAATGGGTCCAATTTCTATCCCCAGTTTTTCTAATATCATCATCCCAACAATGAGATACAGAATAATAGTTAAAGTGGACCGGACAATACCTCGCAACGTATCCCCGCGTTTTTGGAGTTCACTATCATCGTCTTCTTTCTTTAATCTTAAGAATTTTTGAATGATAATGTTTAAAGTCTTAAGCGCAATTACCATAAGGATTAGAATAACAAGAATTTGCAGGCCACTAGTTAATAACCATTGACCGATTTTTTCTAGATGCTGTGAAATTTGCATATCGCCCCCTTTCATGGACTATTACGTTGATATTATTGGCTGATTTCGATTGATTTTAATTTTAAACCATTTATTATTTTTGGCAACCTTAATATTTTTCTAGGGCCTTGTCTCTGCACACAGGCGAATGTTTTGATAAACTTTTATTAATAATTTAAGGTTGGATTACTCACCTTGAGGGGCTTGCAGGTCTCCATCCATGATGACCACCATGTTTTCTGTCGTATTATTGATTCCAGCTGTGATGGACGGCTGTTGGCCGAAATTCCTTGGAAGCCTTATAAGCTTAATATTACTATCGAGGTTGGCATCATTTTTGATTAGATCGAATGAACCGTCGGATGATCCATCATCAATAAAGATGATTTCGTGCGTATCCCCCCATTGATTTAATGAATCCAGTAACCCTTGATAAAGAGGGCCGATGTTTTTTCTTTATTATAAATTGGGAGGATGACGGGAATCATGTTGTTAATTGCAACCTATCTGCAACTATTTTGGAAAGTTTTTTTGCCATATCTATGCCATTTGATATTTGTCGGTCTTGTGGATATATTTGGGCCATCGTGCACAAAAAAAGGTTGCCGATTGGCGTTTCAACTGGTGGCCTGAGTTTACGATATCCAGTTTTGACAATGGGTTGTGCATAGGGGGCCGACCAGATATAGCTTTGTTCGATTTTTGAATAGTTAAATCGAGGAAATATTTTCTGAATATATGGCATGTAATGCTTGCACAGCTCAACGGATGTCATGGATAGCCGCTTGTCGTTATTGGTGGTATAGGCAGATAAATAGACAAGGTGTTTTCCTTCTAGCTCTTGAACACCTGTCCAATTAGTATGTTCGATGATCCCTATAAAAGGGTAGTTTTCGATCATTATGTTGTTCCAATAAAACTCTGATAGGCGCTCGTTGAGAACCAGAACGAGACAGACGTTACTAAGAAATTCTATCGCGTTTAGTCGTTGTTTGTATTTTGAAAACCGTTGGGGCAGTATCAACGAAAATTCGGGCGTTTGCGAACAACAGATCACACAATCTGTTTTGAATGTGCCCCGGCCTGTATTAATTTTAGTAATGATGTTATCATTATTAACGTCAAATCCTTGAATGGGAGAATTAAGATGTACTTCGTTGCCGTTTGATTGTAATTGGTCCATGATTTCATTAAAAACCTTGCCCAACCCTCCCCGCAAATAACCCAGCTGCTCACTAGATCCTAATCTGCGTGATCCCCGATCAATGAGTTTACACCACAGCCATGCTGCGGATATTTTTTCTGCGTAGCAGCCGAATTTTCCATATAACAGGGGTTGCCACATGACTTTATAGACATTTTCTCCGGCATATTTTATTATGAAATTTTTTGCAGAGATATTATCAATATCCCCCCAATTTTTAACAAATCGAGCGGCAAGCATTAAGTACATGAAACGAAGACGGTCAATTATGTTAAGAGGGGCAAATCTTAGGATATCGCTCGCCGTGGAAAGCCTGAATGATTGATTTAGAAAATAAGCGCCAAGGGGGGCCTCCTTCCATACAACGTCATCCCCTAACCCGAGTTTTTTGATTAAATCTTGCAGGGCCAAATCTTTACGATAAACATGATGGTAGAATTTTTCGATCTGTGTATGCCCGATTTTGAAAGTTCCAGCGAGGCCTCCAACTTGGCTGCATTTTTCCCATACCCTGATTTTGACATGGTCAGAATATTCGTTTAAAAAGTATGCCGTTGCAAACCCACTTATTCCGGCCCCGATTATATCAATATATTTTTTATCCATTATAAATGATTATAGTTGGGTTAAAGATTAACGGATGTACTCATTAACAACTTAACATAAAATATCAAGGTTGGGCTGGTAAAATAATGATTTTTTCAAAAGGTGAATCATATGCGACAAAACGTGCCTTTTTAAAAATATTAGATGACAATAGTCCAGAAGTATGGGATACAATAAATATGTTGGTTGTTTTGTCTTTGGTGGCGAGGTTGAGACTTTTATGATAGTCTTCATCATTCAAATGCCTTGCATAATGAACACGGACTGTACGGTTCCCTATGGTATAAACATGCTCATCTTTAAAAGGGGCAATATTAAATAGATTGATCCCATAGGCTGAATCGGCCCTTATGCTGAAATGATAGTTGAGAATCCCTCGAAAATCCCAGTTGTCCGTCCAAAATATGGTATTAATACTTTTTTGGGATAATTTTTCCAGGGTTTCTTGATAATATTTAAATTTATTCTTTTGTTCTTTATTTTGCACGAAAGGAAACAATAGGCTGCCGGTTAATGGTCTATAGCCGTCATGTGTAAATATTATTTTTGGTCTTCTGAGGCGTATTAAAGGTTTGTGCAAAATTGTCGGGAAATCTATATTTATCAGGCATAGGAATGATTGCCATGTGACAAAGAAAACGAAAAAGGATTTGAGCCAATGGGACAGTTCTTTATTTCGGAGATTTTTGATTAATAACCAGCCATGATACATCAAGCCGGCCAGTATGGGGTATATATATAAAAAATACTTAGGTGTGGTAAATGTCTTGGCGTAAAAGATAACCGTTGGTCCGATGGCTGCCAAAAAGATTGATAAAAACATATATTGTCTGGTTATAAATAATTGGATGACACCCAGGATGGCCATGATAAATACCATTAATGGTGCCGCCGAAAATAGATGGATCAGCATTTGAGGTAAGGTCCTTGTGAAATGCGTCATATGGTCGTTGGCATGAAAGTAAATATTAGACAAATTTATGTTTAAGAAAATATTTAAAAATACTAACGTTGAACAAAAAATGAATATTCCAATCAAAGATAAAGCAAATTTTCTTTTTATGAGATATACAAAATAGACTGCTGGCAGGAATAGTATTGTGTCGTTACGGACGTAGAAGCTTGTTGCCAGAATGATGTTTGCTAAGATGAATGACGTTGCTTGATACCGATATTTAATTAAAATATAGACGGCTGTGTATAAGAAAGGCATGGCCATAATTGATGAGTTGTAATAAGTCCCGTTGATAATTAATTCATGAATAAGTGTTGAGAATATAAGTATAAGGAGCCCCCCTGAAAAGGAAAATGTTTCTTGGGCTATAAGGAAAATAAGGATCAATGAAATAATAAGGCTCATTTGAGCTAATTTTTGGGATGCGAATGGGAGATCCATGTTGAATACCTGAGCCCCAATACTTAGGATCCAATAAGTCAATGGCTGGTTATCATAACGATATAGGACGGTTGTTTCGAACCCTTTCGCCAACTGTGCGGCTCCAGCTATAATATTGATTTGATCTCCATCGAATATTGGATTCGATAAAAAAATAAAAAAATATGACAAGTAGAGAGATATAAAACCCATGCACAAAGTTGTTGCCTTGATTTTTGTCAATGATAAACGACAGGAAAAGGTATGCTTAAAGAGAGGCGTCAATACAATAAGCAATAAGATCAGCGTAATTTTGTTAATCCCAAATAGATGATGAATGTATTGGCCCATAAAATTGTGATATGAAATTTAGAGGGATTTTTATTTCTAAAAAGTTATTATTTATTTGAATTATTTTATTTAGATGAAAAATTTAAATGGATACATTTTTTATATATGATGACGAATCAATTTCCCCGTTTCGGAATTAAGGAATACTCTTCAACAACCTGACCTAAATACGATTTAATAAGTTTGTCATCAGGATATTGCGCTGCTGCTTTTAAAAGCAAATTAGTATTGCCTTCATAAAAGAATCTTTGAAGCATAAAGGATCGTTGTTGTAAATTTAGGATTTTTTGCTTTTGCGATGGGGTGGCATTAGTAACATAGGGCGCAATGCTGCTATGATAGGAATGTAGCGCAATTGAGAATTGAAAGCCCGATTGAGTTGTTGCGTGAAATCGATGATTATAGCTTAAATTGTCCGTATTGATTCGCTTTTCTTTTTGGTCAAGTGTTTTTATCATCGCACTATCCAGAACAAAGAAGCCAGCCAAGTTGATAGCGTTATTTAATTGGTAATAAGAAAGATTGACTGATGAAGGGATCGCGTCTAAGCGATCTTGAATTTTTCTTAAATTAAAATTAAATGGACTTGGATGCGCTAGGATAAAAGCCTGATCAGAACCCGGGATATTCCATAAGGTGCAATGAGGGAAGACTGAGGCGAATGTTTTTAGAAATATTTTAAAAAAGTCATCCGTGATCGTAAGGGGGATCCATTGGGCGAAGATGCCGTCATTTGTCAACCGGGACTTGATTAATTTGTAGAATTCTCTCGTATAAAGAATCCAGCTATCATAAGCAAATGGATGTGTCGCATCCGAGATGATGATATGGTATTTTTTAGGGTTTAAAAAAATATAATTTCTGCCATCAGCATTAGTAAATGTAAAGCGCGGGTTTTTTATTACGTTGTTATTTAGTGTACTAAAAAGGCCACTTATTTTTTCTACATCAGGATTGATATCCAGAGCCCGCACTTTGTTGTTCTCTCCAGAATTGAGGGCTGCGCCGCTAGTGATCCCGGCCCCAAAGGCAATGACCAAGATCTCTTTAGGTGTATCTGGTTCATGGAGCAGAACTGGCAGAATTCCTAATGTCTTAAAGAGCTGGATATGATAAAAACGACTTGTAACTTCTTCTGCTCCGTTAAGAAATAGTCGGCGACTATCATTTTGTGTATCTAAGACTGCTATGGTGGCGGCGCGGCCTTCATGGAATAATTTTATTTGACTATAGCTTTCATCCTTATTTGTTAAAACGGAAGAATATATTTCTTGGATTGGGATTGAAAAATTAATAGTCATCAGCATTACAGCAAGAAGGGCAATAATATTCAGGCGACGTTGTTTTATTCTAGAATGATACCGGCCAATATACCACAGGGCCAAACATATTAAGATGATCGAGAACAAATGCAGTGTTTTGTGACTCCCCAGCCATGGCAATAAAAATTGATTGGTCACTCCCGCGGCAAGGATACCTCCCAGGGAATTAACTCCATAAAACATGCCTGCCGGATAGGTATATCTCCCTCCCCTTTTACCGGAAATCTTAATGGCCGTGGGCAATAGAGATGCAATAAAGAACTGCGGTAAAAGAATAATAAGCCAAATCATCATTTGAAATCCATGACGGCTTAATTTCCAATGGGTATTCAGTGAAGGTAATTGGGCAAGCAGCATAGGTGATATGCTGATCAGAATGGCTGAAAGGATGATAGTTATCAAAAAGAATAATGCGAGGTTTTTATTATGTCTAAGGTGCCAGGTTGATGTAATAGCGCTAAGGCCAGTAGCTATTAAAAAGGCGCTGATGACAAAAGAAAAAACTTCTATTTGATTTCCAAATAAAAGGATTATGATCCGGACCATCAATATTTGATAGGCAATCGAAATAAATCCAACGATAAAAACAGTTGGAATATAATAATGCTGTGGATTGGTCCTTGGAGATGGTTCATCAATTAGGGGATTATGGCGGCTGGCAGGTTTTTTGTTTGAACCAATGGTACGGCTTTTAAATAAATCAATATGTCTTAAAACCCAAAAAACAGGGATGAAATTTAAAAGGGCCGCGCCTATTAGCGTTGATTGAATGCCCAGATGAGGTAAAAGAGTATAGCCGGCAATAAAACAACCTAAGGATGCGCCTAGGGCGTTAATGCCGTATAAATAACCGGTGTGTTTGGCTTGTTGATTGGAAGGTTCAAATGAGATGGCATGGATAATAGCCGGAAAAGTTGCCCCCATAAAGAAAGTCGGAATAATCAAATAGCTTATGACTATGGATAAACGTGTTATATTTAACAGACCGAATTCGTTGATAAAAGGTAATAACATCAGGAAAGAATGATTTAGACCATTGAAAAAAAAAGGCGAGAAGAGAATGAAAAGTCCTATCGTGATTTGACAAAGTATAAATGGCAGAATAGTTGCTTGCTTATTTCTTAAAAAATATCCCGCAGAATAGCTCCCTATACCGAGACCAGCCATAAAAACCATGACAACCAAACTGGTCGCTGTAGCTGTATTTCCTATGAAAAGAACAAGCAGCCGGTTCCAGGCGACTTCGCTGATTAAACAACTTATCCCGGATATGAAAAAGATTATATAAATGAAGGAAATCATGTCGATTTATATCCACAAACCGGGTATGGGCATTTGGCAATGAGGGCATTGCCCATTGCGGATATTGATTTTTGAGGTATTAAAATAGGATCGCTTGATTAGGACTTGATTGCAGTTCGGGCAATAAGTATCGGCGCTTTCTGGCACATTTCCCAAATAGACATATTTTAAATTATGTTTATGAGCAATTTTTTGTGCTTCATGTAGGGTCTTTATGTCCGTTGCCCCATGATCCATGAATTTGTAGTCGGGATGAAAACGGGATAGATGCCAAGGTATGTCGGGATCTACTTGAGCAATAAAGGCGGCCATTTGATTTAGTTCTTTGGACGAATCGTTTTCATTAGGGATAATGAGTGTTGTTACTTCCATCCAAATGCCCATGGTTTTTATTAATCTGATATTATCCAGGACAGGTTGCAAACGTGCTTGGCAATTTTTTCTGTAGAAATCATCTTGAAAACTTTTTAAGTCCACGTTACAGGCATCTAAGTAAGGCCTTATTTTTTCTAGCGCCTGGGGGGTCATGTAGCCATTCGTGACAAAGATATTATATAATCCTTTTTCTTTGGCTAGTTTTGCGATCTCATAGGCATATTCAAAGAAGATTGTCGGCTCTGTATAAGTATAGGAAATACTTCGGGCATTATAATGCAAGGCTTGTTCTACGATTTCTTCAGGTAAGATCCTCGGAATATCATTTGGCCTGGACTCTTTATAAGATATTTGGGAGATTTGCCAATTTTGGCAGAAGCGACATTTGAAATTGCAGCCAATCGTCGCTATGGAATAAGATAAAGTGCCAGGCAGAAAATGATATAAAGGTTTTTTTTCAATCGGATCAAGGTGGGCTGCAATGGGTTCTCCATAAACATATGTATAAAGCCGCCCTTCTTGGTTTTGCCGCAAGCCGCATAATCCAAAATCTCCGGGCGCTATTGTGCAATGGTGCGCACAAAGCTGACAAATGATAGAGTTGTCTTCCTTTGTTTCATAGTGCATAGCCTCTGTTTTCATGAATAACTCTCCAAATCTTTCATATGACAGGACTATGTTTGCAGTATAGCCAACATATCGTTATGGATATTGCCGTTTGAGGCAACAATATCTGAATTTATATCGAAACGAACATTTTTGTCTGCAGGCGTTGTGAGGCGTCCCCCTGCTTCTTGGACGAGAATAATACCGGCGGCAAAATCCCAAGGATTTAAGCCAAATTCCCAGAATCCCGAAGCCCGCCCGCAAGCAACATAACAAAGATCAACGGCGGCTGCCCCAAGTCTTCTCAGGCCTAAAATAGGAATTTGGAAGAAGTTATTGATTATTTTGAGATTTTTTTTCATGTTTTCTCCGCGATCATAATAAAAACCAGTAATAAGCATGGCCTCCTTGAGAGATGTATCTTGCCGGACGTGGATAGCCTTGTCATTTAAATAAGCCCCTCCCCCCTTTGTCGCCGTAAAGAGTTCGTTGTGGATAACATCATAAAGCACGCCAACTAATAATGTGTCTTTATAGGCTAAGGCAATGGATACACAGAACATGGGGATCCCGTAAATGAAATTATTGGTTCCATCAAGAGGATCGATGATCCATGTGTAGGGTGAAGTTGTCGGTGCATACTTTTTTTCTTCCGTTAAGAAGTTATGGTCAGGGAAATATTTTTTGATTGTCTTTACAATAATATCTTCCGACTCCAAGTCGGCTTGTGATACCAGGTTAAAGGATGTGGATTTTGTTTCAACATTGAGGACTGACCGAAAATATTTTTTGTGGATGGCTCCGGCCTTTTGGGCGGCACGGCAGGCAATTTCCAAAGACTGTTTTATTTCGTTTTTATTGGGTTGCATAATGAATTCTTGTATACACGGTCGATACCAGAAGAATATTATGGAATTTTTATCGATAAATGCTCAGCGCATTTTTAGAAAAAGGTCGGCTTTCATTTTGAATGGTAATTCTTCAAATAGAATTTTCTTTATTTCATCTGCCTTACCCGGTTGTTTCATTTTTTTGTAAGCGGTGTAAAGTTTAAGCCCCGTCTTTTTTATGAGCTCGTAGTTTTGGGTCATGATGTATATTTTTAACAATTCTTTGTCAAAATTAATATTATCAGGTAGTTGTTTTTGTCCTGCCTTTAAAATATCTATCGATTCAGCAATCCTTCCTGTTTCTAGATAAGTATCAGATAGGAAAAAGTATGGATCAGGGAGGTCAGGATTCAATTGAATGACTTTGACAAAATGTTCCATGGCCTTATCATATTTTTTTGAATCCATAAAATTTAAAGCGAGCTGCATTTGATAAGAGAATTGCTGGGGGTGCAAGGCAATAAGAGTCTGTAAATAAGCGGCTGCGACCTCTTTTTGTCCCATCATGTCCTTTATTTTAGCTAACGCAGCATATGCTTCGGTAAGCTTGGGATCCAAATCAAGTGCTTTCTTGAGAAAGACTTCAGCTTCATCTAATCGTTTAAGATGAAATAAGGCCATGCCCATCCCTAAAAAGGGCTGGACGACTCGGCCACTGAGATCGATAGCTTTTCTAAAATAAATAAGCGCATCTTCATAATACTTAAAAGAATTATATATTCCCCCTAATAATAGATATGCCGCTTCGTTTTCTGGATCCAGCTCGATAGTTTTCTTTAGATTTTCGATAGCGCCTTCCATGTCGCCTGTCATCATTAATGAATTCGCGAGATTTAAATATGATTCAGAAAAATCTGGTTCGATGGCGATCGCTTTTTCAAGATACTTTTTGGCTTCCATGGGGCGACCGGTTTTATTAAAAATACGGCCTAAGCGAAAATAGCCATTAGATAAGACAGGATTCAGCTCGATCACTTTTGAATATTCTTCAAAGGCCGCATCATTTTTTTTAAGTTCTTCAAATGTTTTTCCAAGCAATAAATGGGCTGCATCATCACTAGGGGATAATTCTATCGTTTGTTTGAGAGGAGCAATGGCATCCTCGTATCTTTTTAAATCAAATAATACATTGCCATAATTTAGGTGAAGACTGGAATCATCGGGTTTAAGTTCGATAGCCTTCTTGAGGTAGGCCAGGCCCTCATCGATCCTTTTCTTTCGGATAAAGTTTATCCCAATTTTATTATATACATCATAAAAATCGTATCCATTTTGGATGGCTTTTTTGTAATTTTGTGCGGCCTCATCTATTTTGTTGAATTTTTCATAACAGATACCAAGGTCGAAATAGGATTGCCCATCTTCTGGATTCAACGCAACCGCATATTGTAGATTTTTAATAGCCTTGGCATATTCATGTTCTTGAATATACAGAGAACCTAAAAGGGCATATAATTCTGCCATATCCCGATTCTTCTTCAGCTCTTCTATTAATAAATCTTTTCCTTGGGTTAAATAGAATTTCTTTAGTTCATCTAAATGCATCATTTCTAAGATTTGGGCCATGGTAACATACGCACGAAAGAATTTAGGTTCAATAGAAATAATCTTTTTCAATAATTCGATTGCGTCTTGAGGCTTTTTAATCAATTTATAGATATTGGCAAGTAAATAAAGGGCTCGAATGGATGTTGGATTATTTTTAATAATCGTTTCCAGCGGCTCTTTAGCCTTATCATATTCGTCAATATGGAGATATGTTTCGCTCAATCCATAGTAGGCGTTGATGTATTTGGGTTGGATTTCAATGGCTTTTTTGTAGTAGGTTATAGCATCTTCATGTTTTTTTATTGCATCTGATGATTTAGCTAACCAATAATAAGCCTCATAAGAATCGGGTTTTCGATAAATTACTTGATTGGCATACTGGATGGAGTAGCGAAATTCCCCTAGCAGATAATTAAGCGATGATAATAGAATTTTATATTTTGAATGAAATCTATCATCATTGGGGATATCCCACTTTTTTGTTTGAAGCGCTTTAAGAAGCCATTTTTCAGCCTCCTTTTTTTTGCTAACTTGAAGAAGTGTATCGCCCAAATACCGCATGGCCATGAAATTATTTGGGTCCTCAGTTAATATGGATTTAAATATGGATGCAGCCAGTGGGTATTGCAGGTTGTCGTAGGCTTTCAACCCTTTTTTAAATAATATTTTTATTTTTTTGATATTTATTGGACTAATATTTTTTCTAATTTTATTTTGATTTGTCTGAGATTTTACCTGAGCCAGAGTGGTGGGTTGTGCATTTGGCTGTTGCCTAGAGGGCTGCAAAAAGAAAATAAGTATCAGTAGGAAATAAATACTTAATGCTTTGCGATATTGTTTGCTAATTTTTTTCATGGCACAAAGATAGCTATAGATTATAGATATGTAAGTAAAAATATTTTACTATTAGAACTACGATGATAAAAGAAGATTTTTCCTTTATATGGTTCGGGAAATAATAAATACCTAAATTATATACTATTCATTGGCTGCTAAGGATGATTGAAAGATTTAATAAATCCCAAAGATACTAGAATCTTAACGTAGCTTGGATTCCTTCAGCTACGGGTGGGATTATGCCTCTGCCTTCATAGATGGGTTGCACTTCTTGGCTCAAAAGAGGTAATTTTCGCAAGAAAAACAATGAACCTAGCAGGCAAATGGTCCCACCTAAGAATATAACAGGAGGTGCCCCGATATGGCTTGCTAGCCATCCGGATAATAAACTGCCTAGTGGCATCATACCCATGAAAGATAAGGTGTAGAAACTCAGTAAGCGGCCGCGTTTGTCTTCGTCCACTAGTGTTTGTAATAGAGTATTGCATGCGGCCATTTGAACCATAATTCCAAATCCGCATATTAGAATTAGAATCATAGAAACCCAAAAGATTCTCGATAATGAAAATAAAATCAACCCGCTACTAAAAAGCCCCCCTGCGATTGGAATAAGGTGCCCCAATCCCAAAACACCCTTGCGCATTGCCAGAAATAATGCTCCGCATAAGGCTCCGATACCTGCCGCTGCCATCAAAAATCCCAAAACTTGGGGGCCTTGGTAAAAAATATCCCTAACAAAGATTGGCATAAGGATTTGATAGGAGATTCCCATTAAGCTCATCAAGGCACTTAATAATAAAATAGTTCGGATCGTTGTGAATTCCCAAGCATAGATAGCTGCCTCTTTTAATTCCTGGAATATATGATGCTCGGGTGTTTTTGCACTTCTGCTTGTTAGTCTCATACAAAAAAGAGAGATCAGGACAGCTATGTAGCTGATGCTATTTATCAAAAAACAAAACCCCTCCCCCCATGCGGCGATTATAATCCCTGCCAGGGAAGGACCGATTAAGCGGGCTAAATTAAACATAGTAGAGTTTAGGGCAATAGCATTTGAAATGTCTTCGCGATTATCTATCATGTGAATAATAAAGGCATGCCTGGTAGGCATATCGAAAGCATTGATGGAACCTATGAGAATACTAAGCAGGATTATATGCCACAGGAGTATGGAGTCTGTCAAAACCAAGATGGCCAGGATCAAAGCTTGAATCATAGCGAGAGTTTGCGTCAAAATGAGTATACGGTGGCGATTGTAACGGTCAGCGACAACTCCGGCTAAGGGCATAATGAAAAGTGCCGGTATTTGGCTAAAGAAGCCAACGAGCCCCAGCCAAAAGGGTGAATCGGTTATGCGATAAACCAGCCAACTCATCGCAATAAACTGTATCCAAATACCGATTAAGGAAATGATTTGTCCAGTAAAAAAAAGACGGAAATTTCGATATTGTAAAGCTCTGAACATCAAGCGTAGTTTAATAAAAATAGATGATTTGACTTGTTGTGCATTCATTGCAAAATGGCTTGTTAGGATGACACGTCAATAATTTCCTAATGGAAGGATGAAATCAAGTAATTATTATTAAGGCGTAGACATGTTACCAGGGGCCCGCCTAACTCTTTTTACCAAACAGTAATAATTAATTCCCCCTTTTGTACCACAAATATGTATAATAGTCAGCGATTTATTTATAATTTTAGGAGGGGCATTATGATTCGTGCTATCACAGAGTCTATTTATTATGTTGGCGTTAATGATTTTGAAACGGATTTATTTGAGGCTATTTGGCCTTTGCCACAGGGAGTGTCGTATAATACGTATCTTATTAAAGACGAGAAAATCGCTTTAATTGATACTGTTAAAAAAAATTATATCCCGGAATATATTAAGAATATCCAGAATGTTATCGCCGACAAACCCATTGATTATTTAGTTATCAACCACATGGAGCCTGACCATTCCGGGGCTGTGGGATGTTTATTAAAACTGTATCCTCACATGCAGATGGTGGGTAATGCCAAAACGGCCGAATATCTAAAGGATTTCTACCAGGTTGATGAAAGCAGGATAAAGATCATTAACGACCAAGAATCCTTATCTCTAGGGAAGCGCACTTTGCAATTTTTTCTTGTCCCCATGGTGCATTGGCCTGAGACAATGGTCACCTACGAGCGGTCGTCCCAGATTCTTTTTTCAGGCGATGCTTTTGGTGGTTTTGGGGCTTTACAAGGGGGCATATTTGATGATGAAGTTGATCTGGCGGCAAGTATCGACGAGATTAGGCGATATTTTTCAAATATTGTCGGTAAATATACGGCAATGGTGTTAAAAGCGATTGATAAATTGAACGATATCCCGATCCGTATCATTGCCGCTACCCATGGCCCTATTTTTAGAAAGGACCCTCAATTTATCATTAACCTCTATCGTCAGTGGAGTCATTATCAAACTGAAAAGGGTGCTGTGATCGTTTATGCATCCATGTATGATAACACCAAAAAAATGGCTGAAGTAGTGGCCAGGGGATTAGCCGAGGATGGAGTTGACTGCATTAAATTTTATAATATCTCACATACACATATTTCTTTTATCATTAATGAAATATGGAAATATAAAGCCCTGATTTTGGGCAGCTGTACTTATAACGGGAAGCTTTTTCCCCCAATGGAAATGCTTATAAGTTTTTTAAATAACTACACTATCAAGCAGCATTTATTGGGCATCTTTGGTTCGTATACTTGGAGCGGCGGGGCCTTATCTGCCCTGAAAGATTTTTCTGTTAAAGGGCAATGGCAGTTGATTGAGCCGGTTATCGAGGCAAAATGTTCCCCGAACGCCGAAGTTTTAAATCAATGTTTACATTTAGGTAAAAATATTGGGCAAAATTTGAAACAACAAATCTAGTCATCGACAACTTCAAAATCGCTTTTACCCACTCCGCATTCTGGGCAGACCCAATCATCTGGGATATCGGCAAAAGGGGTTCCTGGTTGAATGCCGCTATCAGGATCTCCTTTTGATGGATCATAGATATATCCACAAACAGTGCATTTATATTTTTCCATGGCCTCTCCTTTTGTGATTTTTCTTAACCTATAATACTTCCATATATTTTTTAGTTCAATTATTTTTAAGAATTATTATTTTTATGCGATGAGATATTAAATGAGGCGGAAGTCTGCTGCCTATTTTCTGGGTGGTGGAAAATAAGCAAGGTAAGCAGACTTCAAAAACGCCCCATTAGTTTTAAAAATCATATAAGCTTGTTATTTTGTCGGCCTAGGTTTCTTTTGCTTACAAAATAAATTAATAACCAGTGAAATTTTCTTTAGTAATATATGCGGGTGAGATCTTAAGGTCATTTGTGAGGATGTTGGTGAGATTGGTGACCATTGCCGGAGGCCCACAAATATAGAATTTACGCTGGGAGAAATCTGGAATTTGGTTTTGTATCATGGCGGCATCTATTAGGCCGATCTCTCCCTCCCAAGAGCCTGGAGTCTCGGGAGGTTTATCAATCGTATAAATGATGCGTTTTGTTGGATCATTGGAACAAAAAAGATCCATATCTTCTTTAAATACAATATCATGGGGTGAGCGATTCCCGTAAATAGTAATGACATCGTAGGGTAATTCAAGATCAATGATATTTTTTAACATGCTTCGGATGGGGGTTATGCCGATCCCCCCGGATAAAAAGGCTATTTTTTTATGTTCATCAAGGATAAAACGTCCCATAGGCATACGCACGTTTAATCTATCGTGAATTTTTAATTGATCAAGTGTTTGCGAAAATTCACTTGATGTTATTCTTTTTGTAAATTCCCAATGGGACGTTTCCGTAGGGGAACTCGAAAACGATAAGTATTTTGTTTGTTCTTTGCCATCAATATTTAAGGAAATACCCATGAATTGCCCGGCTTGGAAGGTCAGGTCATGTTGGGGAGCTAAACGGAAACTTTTGACGTTTTTAGTTCTGGTAATGATACCTATAAGGTTTGTTTCAAGAGTAGTCATTATAAAGAAAATCCAAAGGTATCTTTATTGAATACTGATTTGTTTGGCGCTCTGCCAAAGACCATGGATATTACAGGAACTTGCTGCCAATAGTGTCCCGGGCTTATCTGTCTTGAAGCTTATGCTCATTTCATGATGCGTGACAATAGTGCTGCTATCTGGCCCGTTTGTCGAGGCACCATGAGCGCTAAACGTGGTTTTAGCAATTTCATAGGGGTATTTCTCACCTTCAGCGAGAAAGAATAACTGGATCCAATCAATATGATGTGCTGTTGTGTTCGGATGGGCAACTTCTTTACCAATGGTGACATTTATTTTTGTCATCTCTCCCTTGACAATGGTGTCTGGGGCATCAATGACAGGGACATGCTTTTCTGATTTCCAGTCTGCTGATTGATAAAGATCTTTAAAATCCGTCATTATTTCCTCCTATCTATTTAACTATTTTATTTTTTCGATACAGATAGTAACAAGAATTGATTCATTTGTAAAGACACTTCGATGCCCACATTTTGGATTGAGTTTAAGAATCTTTAGAATTTGTCTAAAAGAGATAATTTGCCGGAACCGGAGAATATTAGGCTTAGGCAAACAAAAAAAATAAGAAATTGGTATTCAAATCCCCCTTTCATCATGAAGAATCCAGATTCCCAGTGTACTTTAAATATCGCAACAAGCATGATAATTGATAGAAAAAGGGCTGTTGTTCGCGGAATAATTCCTAACAGTAAAAGAATGCCACCTATAAATTCTACCAAGGCAGCTGCGTATGCCCAGAAAGGGGCAAAAGGAAATCCTAGCGCGGCAATCGTTTCGGTGAATTTAGTCATGCCGCTGCCACCCCAAATACTAAATAATTTTTGAGCGCCATGCGCCATGAATATAGTGCTTATCGATAATCGTAATAGTAATAAACCAATAGAATTTAAATTTTTCATTTTAAACCTCATCGCCATTTGTCGGGTAGGTGTTGTGATTCTTACAAAAGAATTAATCGATCAAAAATTTTGTATCTGCCTTGAATAGTTCATTCATTTTATGGATGATACAAATTCTTAGGGCTAGTCGTTTGTAGCTTAATTTCATTGGGGGCGGCGAAGGATTAATGATTTTCTTGATTGATGAAAGGAAAGAATTAATTTTAATGTTTTTTCTAAAGGCGGTCATTGATTTTTGATTACTATCAAGGGCCTTCAGGGTTATATTAATCAGTTTAGGCGAAAGTAATTGTCGCACAGAGTGTGCGTTGAGCGTATCCATTAAAAATTGCAGAAATGAAGGTTGGCTTAAAATTTTTTCTACTGGTTCAATTGAGGCTTTTTGAGCGAACTCGATGTCGGGAGTAAGGCTTAATGCAATCTTTTTAAAAAGTGATTTATTTGTGCGATGATAGCCGGGGATGCTTAGGACATTTTCAATAATAGATCGAGTCAGGAAAGGTGAAATGATTTCGACATAGGATGACTTCAGGTCATTTAAAGCCGCTTTTACATAAGGAACGCGAAATTCGAGAAAAAATCTATCACGCCAATCTAGTATCGGCTCTCTGGATTTTCGTTTTAGAAAATCGGGCAGTGCTTGTGTCGGTAGATCAAAGTCTTGCGTTTTTAATAGTTGGTATTCATTAAGTAAAATGCATTCCAAGGAATGTCGGATTATGAGTTCACTCTCTGTATCCAGCCATCCGAATCCTTGGTCTCCGCGGATGATGCCTTCATATTTTGACTCAAAGAAATTTTTCCACATGGTGAATCCGTCCATATAGCCGGAGATATGATCAATGCGACCCTCACCGGCAATACAAAATTGATCAAGAAAATTATCGAAATTAACGATGTTGATATCTGTCGGGAAGAATTCATGATGAACCTCAAGATGATTAGCTAATTTTCGGGCAATGGACGCATCACTTTGGGGATCTTGCAATGTTTTTTGGTGACCCCACGTGACACAACGGATATCTCTATAATTCTGAAATAGGCAGAGTAAAGTACGGCTATCATATCCACCTGACAAGGGTAAGAGCCACTTATCTAAATCAAGGCTGAAACCATTTATGGTATTTCGAAGACAATGTAGAAGGCGGTTCTGGTGAACTTGAGGATTGTCCCGTCTGGCAGGGAACATTAACCCGGGACGTTTTATTTCAATTTTCCATTTGTGTCGATCGAGCCTTAAACATGAATTTCCTTGCAGGCAATGAACCCGAGCATCCCAGGACAAGCCAGGACCAAGATTGCCTGAGGATAAGAACCAACTAAAGGATTCTTTATTCGGCACGTAATCATTAAGCAAACATACTATTGCCCTTTGCGACGTTGACGCTATAAATACATCGTCGCGGCATATAAACCAAATAGTGCGCGTAGCCAAGAAGTCTGTTAGAATTTCTATGCTGTTTTGATTGGTTCGAAAAAGAGCATAATTCCCATCCGGAATTGGCCCTCCGGGATTATACCAATTTGTTGGATTTCCAATAAATTCCCCGATGCATATACTGCAATTTTGTTTCTTAAGGGAAGATGGTGGATTCCACACAGCGATCGAGATACCATTTTTTTCAATAATGACAGGACTGTGTGGTTCGATATTGCCTGGAATAAGGCGTTTAGATAGACGAACCAAGTCGTTTGTTAAAGAAAAGTTTGGCTCAGAAAATTTTTTGCAAATTAGGATGGCTTTTGCCATAACGGAATAACAAACCTAGCCGATTTTAAAATTCTATGGACGCCGTCATGATGCAGAAAAGTTTATTTTATTTTTTTGGGATGACATAGATGTTCTGACTTGACAGCGGTACGGCCGCAGCTATTACAAATATAGGAAAGGTCTTTGATTTTATCTTGACAAAGATGTCTTTCATTTACGATCAAGGCACCGCACCATGCACATTTTTTATCTTTTTTTGTTGTCGGAATGCATAAGTGGCCTTCTGTTGTATTCTCTTGACATGTTGGGCAAATATGAGTGCCCGGTTGGGTTTTGGGCTCTTTGTGAGCGACGGCGACTTTAATTTTGACTTGGTATTCCCGTAGTTGACCTTCTCGTATGGCCCCTCTTTGCTCAACTACCTCGAACCAAGACACAAGATCTTTCGAATCATCGAGTTGGTCGATAGCATTCTTTACCGCATCTGAGAAACTTTCCTTAGATATACCAACAATCTCTAGCATCGTAAACATAATTCCCCTCCCTTTTACTTTTTAATGGATTATAACTGCAATGGGAAAAAATTAAAGAAAATTTTTATCATAGAGAAGATACAATATTCTTGAGATTTTTGAAAAAAACTAATGTGTGATTAAAATGACAGGGATATTGGGAAGGATGATTTATTTCTTGGATGCGTTCAGATTAATTAAAATATCATTGATCTTTGTTGTATAGAAAGTATAGCCACCAATTCGGACAATGGGGACCTTTCTCCCGTATTTTTCATAAACCCGTTTGCCGATGCTTGTGGATCTTATATCATATTTTTTATAACGGATGTTTTGGGAAACAAGATCCTGTTCAAGAGTGTCGCATTCAGGGCAATTTTCTGAAATAAATAGCTGAAGGATAAATTTGGGGGGAGCACCTGTTGGTTGTGTTTTAGCTGGCGGACTCGCTTTCTCGTCATAATACGGTTCACCGATAGATTTATTAGAATTATTTTGATCTCCTGCCGCCCGTTTATTATTTTGCACATCTGGTGGGATATAAAAGTTTTTTGTTTGGTTTTCAGTGTCTCGAGGCGGGGTGTTTTTATCCAAGGGCTCAGCACCATCGGCCTGATTTTCTGAGTTGGTATTCTCTGTTTGCTCCTTTTCCGGTGGCTTTAATTGACTTTTTACCTGAGGTAAATAGCGTTTTGGAATCTTGACGAAGTCAGGATTTACATAGTGAACGTCCCCTTCCTCATCAATGTATCGGACCATTTTTGCTTGAGCGATATGGATGAAAAAAAGATTGAGGATGATGAAACTATAAATAAATTTTTTCATATTTTATGTATAACATAAAATTAAAATCTTGTCCATTTTATCGGGATGATTGATGCTGGCTTTATTGCTTTTCATATGACGATAAATACTGAGTCAAACGTGTTTTAAGCTCATCTTTCCACAATTCTTTTGTATCCAAAGGTGTGTAGATCGCATAATGATAGGGCGTTGGTAAAATAAAACTTTTTTGTTCCTGATACAGGATGAATACACGTTGATGTCCCAATTTGCCTAACATAAAACCAAGTTCAAAAACCAGGTCTTGTGGGGCTCGCAAACGAGCATCAGCAGGCTTTTTATCTTTGGGATATACAAAATTCTCACCGTTCAACACAAAGACGGCAAAGGAAATATTCGGGAAAGCCCGGCATTTTTGCTCGAGCGTATGATGTCCGTATTTTTTATCGTTTAGATTAACTGTTTTAAATCCATGCCCGAGTATGCAATCCTGGCATTGCTTTGTGATTTTGAAGTTGGGATTTTGGGTGTGAAAAAAGAATATTTCTTTAGGGGGTGTTTGTATATTTTGTTTTGCTTGTCCCCCTTCCATTTGAGACCCAACTTTTTCGTTTTTATCACTTTTTGAATGCTCATCTTGGGGGCTTTTTTGATCAGGACTTTCTTTGTTCTCAGCTGATGTCAGGGGGATTTCCTTTGCTGTATTTGTTTGTCCCGAATCACTTTGCTCAGACTTTTTTTCTTTAGGGGTATCATTTGCTGGTTCAGGTTGAGAAGCAGATATTTTTTTATTTTCAGAGCCTTGGCCGGTGTCTGTATTCGAACCGGCTTGATTTGAATTTTCATTATCAGGATTTTGGGTCTCATTGTCTGAATCGGCCATATCGCCTCCAATTGTTTAAAGATGACCTATAATTTTATCATTAATGATTTCCATTAAAGTAACCTTTTTGAATTGATTGGATAAGTCGTTATCTGATTTTACTAAAACCGGGATATATTGATCAGAGAAACCGCGCCAATAACCATTTTTTTTGTTTTCGAAAAGCACCCTTTGCCGGCTTCCCAGTAAATCTCGATAGAAGTTCAGTCTTTTATCTAAACTCAATTTTCGTAGAGTTCGGCTCCTGGCTTGGATAGTTTTGATAGGGATGTCCCCGGGCATCTTGGCCCCGAGAGTCGAATTTCTTTTGGAATAGGAAAAAACATGAAGATAATTAATCGGGGTTTTGGTCAAAAACCGATATGTGCAATTGAAATGCCTCTCCGTTTCACCGGGGAATCCTACGATGATATCAGACCCAATGAATATCCCCGCAACAGTATGGATCGCCTTTATTATAAAATCAGTAAAGTCTTTAGTGCTATATTTACGGTTCATCAATTTAAGGATTTCATCATCCCCACTCTGTATAGGGATATGAAGGTGACGACAAAGCTTCCTGCTCTGGGCCATGATGGTAAGAATTTCATGAGGTATGGTTGTTGGTTCAATTGATGAAATGCGGATCCTCTCGATAGCGGTGATGTTGATTAATTCTTTTATTATATCCGCAATGTTTTTGTTTTTGTATTTATAACAACCGATATTAATACCAGTTAGTACGATTTCCTTATATCCTGATTTGGCTAGAACGCAAGCTTCCTTAATGATATCAGCAAAGACACGGCTGCGGGCTGGTCCACGGGCATAGGGAACAATGCAATAATGACAAAAGGAGTTGCACCCATCCTGGACCTTTAAGTTGGCGCGTGTCCGTTTTTTATCTATCCCGGGATATTGAACTGAAAAAGATCTAGTATTTAGTGGTTTTATGATTGTTTGTTTACTTTTGTTGCCTAAGGATTTTTGGATAATCAATGCGGCATGCATCTTATCTGCATTTCCTATTACCCATTTAACATTAGGCCATTCAATTAGTTGTGTGTGCTGAAGTTGAGCTTGACAGCCGATGAGAGCAATGTTGATTTTGGGATTGGCTCGAATGAGCCTGTTAACTAACTTGCGACAATCATGGTCACTATTTTCCGTGACCGTGCATGTATTGACCAAGGCTATATCAGCCATTGAATTATTATAAACAATCAAGAAACCGTGTTCTTTAAATGAGTTTTTTAGAGACGCCGTTTCTGATTGATTGGTCCTACATCCGATGGTATAAAAAATTATTTTTTTTGGGTGCATCATTGCGCTTGCGTGAAATCTTTGATTTTCGAATATTCCCATATAATAACGAAAAATCGTTGGCAAATAATAATATCATTTTTATAATAGATACATAAGAATTTTTTCAATCTATAAGGAAAAATCATGCCTAAACCGCTTGTCATTATTTTAGCCGTCGTTACTTTTGGTTCATGGTTAATTCTGGGAGGTCGAAAGTCTGCATTTGAGAAAATCATGACAGTTGTTGTCCTGGTTGCTGTGTATGTGGCTGTACGATGGATGCGCGGTGATACCTTCGACCAGATGTTTGCCTACTTTCTTAAATAATTCCCATGTTAGAGATCATTAAGGATGTTGAATATCCTTTGGCCTTAGCGCCAATGGAAGATATTACGGATGTTACCCTGCGTTTGCTTGCCCGCAGGCGTGGGGCGGACCTTGTTTTTACAGAGTTTACCAGCAGTGAAGCGATAATACGAAAGATCCCCAAAGCATTAAAGAAGATTGAAATATCTGATCAGGAAAGGCCTGTTGGCATACAAATATTTGGTGGCCGCGAATCCTCCATGGCTCAGGCGGCTAAAATAGTTGAGACGTATCAACCGGATTGGATTGATATAAACTGCGGTTGTTGGAATAAAAACCATGCTTTTCGAGGTGAAGGCGCTGGGTTATTGAGGGATTTACCCCGCCTAAAAAGCATAATAAAAGAGATTATACGGTCTGTAAAAATCCCTGTTTCTGTAAAGACACGACTTGGCTGGGATCACAAAAGTATCATCATTTTGGAGTTGGCAAAAATGGTCGAGCAATTGGGATGTTGTGCATTAACGGTTCATTGCCGAACTCGTGCACAAGGCTACAAAGGCCAAGCTGATTGGGAATGGCTTGAGAAAATCAGGAAAACAATAAATATCCCTCTTATCGGCAACGGCGATATTGTCAGGCCACAAGATGCGCTTCATATGTTTTCTATAGGGTGTGATGCGGTTATGATTGGCCGCGCAGCATTAACGAATCCATGGATCTTCCATCAGACAAAACATTTTTTAAAAACCAAAGGACATCTACCCCTCCCCTCTTTGGATCAGAGGATCAACGCTTGTTTGGAGCATTTGCGCTTGATAATCAAGAATCGCGGCAAGCGAGACGGGATAATCCGTTTTCGGAAATTCTATGCGGGTTATTTACATGATGTTCCCTATGGCGCTCATCTGCGTTCAGAATTGATGCATTTATTTGAATATGAAGAGATCAAAAGGAAGTTATTAGAATTTAATAAGATTTCGGGGTGAACTTGATAAGTTGGAATTTTTTTTATTTTTTATTATTTTATTAACGGATCCACGTTGCATTGATCTGCTTTTCATTGACACGGCTGGCTATGATATGATTTGTGAAATCAGCTTGTGATTTTAACCGATAAGCGACTTTTTGCGGTTTGGAATCTTGGAATTTTGAAAAATATTGTAAATATCCGGAAGCTAAAGACAGTAAATTGATGTCAGCTTCGCTGGTCTGGGCCAAAACTGTTGGCCCTGGAATGTCATCAGGAAATTCAAGAATATAGTCATGGGACGTAGCGTTTTTTAAAAGCTGGTTGCTCTCTCTCTCATCCTTGCTGATGATAAATTTGCATGTCTCATTGATACGGAAATGACGGCCCCATTTTAACAGGATAACATCGTTTATGTTTCGATATCCATAAAGATAGAGATCTTCCAAACGTTTTGAAAAATGCTTATCCGTTAAAAGGCATCCTCCTGCCGGCCAGGCGAAATGCTGGATGTCAAATTTCTGAGCTAGATCCAGCTGCTCCCTCCTGCCCCTGCCGGATATTGATAATAGTTTCGCACGCTCGATTTTGCCTTCATTTTCCATATCGGTTGGCTCCAAAAGACTGGCCGACAAAGGACGAAGTAATTTCCCCTTAAGTCCGCTTTTTCTTTCCACCAGATTCAGACTGGAACGGTTCTGTGACATGGGGCGTTGCCCTAGGACCTCTCCTGTAAAAATAAAATCAGCATGAAGTTCATTCATATACTGACTGGCTTTTTGGAGCATATAAACATGACAGTCCATACAGGGATTCAGGGCTATCCCGCGTCCAAACCTGGGTTTTCGAACCATCTCGAGATAGTTTTCATCTAATTGAATAATATTTAATGGAATATGCAGTTGTTGAACCAATTTTTTAATATTATCCATGCTTCTTTGACGCCAAGGCATGTCAAAAAATATTCCATAAACTTGGATCCCCAGGCTTTGGAGTATTTTAACGGCCAAGGCACTATCCAGCCCACCCGAAATCAACCCAACGGCTTTCAGATTTGGATTTGAATGTTGATTGTTTTTATATGAATTATTCATTGTAAGATCACAAAAAATACAAATTTACCAGCAGCATGTTAAATGAAAACACTTCTAAGTTCAAGAGATTTAATCCATATAAAAGGGTTGCCAAACCTACCCCAAATATGGTAATATCTAAACTCATTAAACTCAAATTTAACTTGTTGGAAAGATATTAATTATGGCAAAAAGAAAGCAAAAGATGACAGGTGCGGAAGTCCTGATCAAATGCCTTGAGGATCAGGGGGTTGAGTACATTTTCGGCCTTCCGGGTGGTTCGGTTATCCCCATTTATGATGCCCTTAAAGAGTCCAAAATGAAGCTTATTTTGGTTCGTCATGAGCAAGGGGCATCCCATATGGCTGATGGATATGCCCGCGTGACCGGAAAACCCGGAGTTGTCTGTGTTACAAGCGGCCCGGGCTCTACGAACACAGTCACGGGCATCATGACCGCCCAGATGGATTCCGTTCCAATCGTTGTTTTAACTGGTCAAATGGTTACGGCTTTTTTGGGTAAAGACGGTTTCCAGGAAACCGACACTTCCGGTATTACCATGCCGATCGTCAAGCACAGTTATTTGATTAAAGATACAAATGATTTGCCGCGGGTCATAAAGGAGGCATTTCATATCGCGGGGACAGGCCGTCCGGGTCCAGTCTTGATAGATTTGCCTAAAGATATTGTGTCAGGTTTTTATTCTGGACAGAATTTAAAAGCCAATATGGATCTCCCCGGATATACGGTCCCCGGCAGATCGCGTTTGACTGATATCAAAAAAATGGCTCGGATTTTCAAGGGGGCCAAGAAACCATTGTTGCTCATTGGTCACGGTGTCTTGATTTCAAAGGCTTCAGCCGAGGTTAAGCAGTTAGCAGAAAAACTAAAAGCCCCGGTTGTTGTGACCCTTTTAGGTAAAGGCGCTTTTCCAGAAACCCATCCTTTGTCTTTAGGTATGGTGGGTATGCATGGGACAGCTTATGCCAACAAGGCCCTTATCAACTGTGATTTGATCTGTTCTATCGGGAGTCGTTGGGATGATCGGATCAACAGCAATAACGAAGAATTTTGTATCGGCGCTAAAAAGTTGCACATTGACATTGATCCGGCCGAGGTGGGTAAAATTGTTAAGCCTGATTTCAGCCTCATCGGAGATGCGAAACCGATCTTAGAAGAATTGATAAAACATGTTTCCCCCTTGGATACAGCGGATTGGCTTAAGGAATTAGATTTTTACAAGAAGCAGTTCCCATTACATTATAACAACGACAAGGGACTAAGTGCTCAATGTGTCATTGATGAGCTATATAAATTGACCAAGGGGAAGGCAATTGTCGTAACGGATGTTGGTCAGCATCAAATGTGGACGGCTCAGTTCTACAAATCAGATTATCCGGATAAATTTCTCTCCTCAGGAGGGGCGGGAACGATGGGGTTTGGCCTGCCGGCCGCCATCGGGGCTCAATTTGCAGCACCTAAGGAAACTGTTGTTGCCATTGTCGGGGACGGTGGTTTTCAGATGACCCAGTCTGAATTAGCCACAGCAGCTATCCATAAAATTCCTCTGAAAGTTATTATTATTGATAACAAATATTTGGGTATGGTGCGGCAATGGCAGGAGCTCTTTTTTGATAATCGATTATCTGGTGTGGATTTGGTTGGCAGTCCTGATTTTGTTAAATTGGCGGCCGCCTATGGGGTACAAGGGTTTCACTTGGATAAGCCCGAAAAAGTAAAGAGTGTCTTAAAAGAGGCTTTAAACTATAATAAAGGCCCGTGCCTGATCCATGCTGAAGTGGCCAAGGAAGGCAATGTGTTCCCCATGATTCCGGCCGGAAAATCTGCCTATCATATGATTATCGAGCCGCCTAAGACCAAACTTGAAAAACCAACAGGATGTACGTAAAAAGGAAATGGCGCCATGCGAAGCATTCCCAAAATTAAAGAGAATATCCACACCATCAGTATGTTGGTAGCCAATAAACCCGGCGTTTTGGTGCGGATTGCCCATGTTTTTGCCCGGCGGGGTTATAATATCGATTCACTGGTGGTCTCCCCTTCTTTTAATCCATTGTTTTCACGCATGACTATTACCGCTTTAGGTGATCCGGAAATACTTGAGCAGATCATTAAACAGGTCAATAAATTGGTGGATGTGATTCATTGTTTTGAACATACGGACGAAGACACAGTGCATACGGAGTTGGCGCTCTATAAAATAAAATATTCTTCGGCTAATAAACCAATCGTTCAAAAACTTATCAAAAAATACCATACAAGAATTTTGGATGAGTCCAAGACCATTCTTATTGTTCAGCAGACAGGGACAACCGAACAGTTGGATGAGTTAGAGGACCATTTAAAACGGTATCACATTGTTGAATTGGTTCGTACCGGTAAAGTCGTTATAGCCAAAGGGCAGGAAGAAACTTAAGAAATTTAAGAAATTTTTTACTCCTCTCCCCGATTTATATAATCCAACAAATTGAGAAAGTTAGAGTGTATATCAGCAGTAATTTTATTGTTGAGCCAATGGCAAGGTTTAGATTGAGTTCATCATTTTGGATAAAAACTGTTTTTATAATTGGAATGGCTGGAAAAATAATCACGCCGCAAAGCAGGATATAAATGTGGTCTCGGATGAGTATATAAATAAGAGTTGGTAAAAGGGAAATGCAGAAAAGGGTTGCCACATATTCATAGCGGCCAAAAGCCTTGCCTAAGCGAACAACGAGGGTTCGTTTGTTTACTTGGCGATCAATGTCGAAATCGCGGATATTATTTATTGTTAAGACACACATTGAGAATAACCCCGGCGCTAAACCAGCTAAAACAACGCTTAGATTCATTTCAAGTGATTGCGCATAATAGGTGCCAGCCAGCGCTACAGGGCCGAAAAAGATAAGGACCAGAAGATCGCCGCAACCCATATATCCTAAAGAGTTTTTACCGGCGGTATAGAAGAAACCAGCTAAGACCGAGAAAATACCTATCAATATTATTGGCCATCCGGCCCGGTTAATGAGATAGATACATGGCGGGATAACCATTAAAAACGCAATCCAGCACGCTATTTTCATCGTTTTAGGTTTAATGTGTCCTACGGGAATAACGCGCATGGGGTCAATCTCACCGATTTTGTCAGCTCCCTTTTTCAGATCATAATAATCGTTGGTGAGGTTGGTCCCTATATGGATCATAAAGGCACCCCACAACGCGACTAACGCAGTCGGCAAATGCCAGACACCATCGCCAAAGGCCATTGCTGTTCCCAAAAATACCGGGGCGGCGGATATGATTAAAGAAGATGGCCGTATGGCCAAGAACCAGGTTTTGACAGGTGAGTACTGCATATATTAATTATGTTCGTATTTGTTGTAGATAATGTTCGGCATCAATGGCTGCCTTGCATCCTGAGCCTGCTGCGGTAATGGCCTGCCGGTAATGCGGATCGATAACATCCCCGCAGGCAAACACGCCTTCAATTTTCGTTCGGGATGTATCGGGCTCGACCAAAATATAGCCTGCCTCATTGAGCGGCAATTGCCCGTCTAAAAAGGAGGTGTTGGGTTGATGCCCAATGGCATAAAAAAGTCCGCTGACCTCAAGGACTTTTTCGTTTTGGGTTTTAACGTTTTTGACCTTCACTCCGGTAAGCATATTTTCACCAAGGGCCTCAACAGCAACCGTATCCCAGATCACTTCTATTTTATCATTGGCAAAGACCCGTTCCTGCATGATCTTTGAGGCGCGCAGTTCATCGCGTCTATGAAGGACCAAGACTTTGCTGGCGTATTTGGCAAGGTATGTGGCTTCCTCTACCGCGGAATCCCCTCCCCCAATAACTGCCAGGACTTTATTGCGGAAGACCGGCAATGCCCCGTCGCAAACGGCACAGGCTGAAATACCTTTCTGCCAGAACTTTTTGTGCCCGGGCAGATCCAATAATTTGGCTTGGGCGCCGGTGGCGATGATCAAGGTTTTGGTTTCATAAGACACAGAGTCAGTAAAAACCTTGAATGGCCGTGATGAAAGGTCGAGCTTTGTTACTGTTTGCGTTTCGATCCTCCCCTCACAATTGAGGGTCTGTTGGCGCATACGGGCCATTAAATCCTGTCCGGGAATGGGCTCGGGGAATCCGGGATAATTCTCGACGTGAGTTGTTGTTGTTAATTGGCCTCCGGCCGCCACTCCGGTGGCAAACATCCCTTCAAAAAGAAGCGGATTCAGCCGTGAACGACCGCAATAAATGGCAGCGGTGTGGGCGGCAGGCCCGGAACCGATGATGATAACATTTTCCATTGTTAAGTAGCCTCCGTGTTATAGCAGCTGGGATGAAGATCTTTTTTGCCCTTGAGATTGATTGTGTTGATTTGCCTATCTATTTCAATAGTTTTTATGTCTTTATGGTTAAGCAGATCATCAATATTATATTCAGATTTAATCTCAAATCCAGCATCTTTGATCATGCGCAGAGTTTTTTTATCACTGGATCCCATGGCATTCAGATAACCGTTCAAAAATAAAGAATTACAGGGGAAGAGTGTCATGACCTCCATATTTCTGAAGTGTAATTCCCGTCCCGCAGCAATACGGATATCAGCTGAGGGATTGAGAAATCTAAATAGACACAAAACTCTCAGGCCAAAATCAGGCGATAAAACTTTACTTGCTTTTAGGGGTAGTCCCTCAATAGGGATAAAAAAGTTTATAGGGATTGAGTCCGCATTGATATTACGTAAAGTAAGAGCCATTTCAATAATATCATCGGCGTCCTCGCCCATGCCGATAATGACACCAGAACAAACCTGAAGGCCGACTTTTTTAGCGGCCTTGATAGTATTCAACCGGTCCATATATGTATGCGTTGTGCATATTTGAGGGTAATGTCGTTTAGAGGTGTTAATATTGTGGTTGAGACGGTTTAATCCTGCTTGTTTTAATACCACAGCCTGTTCTGGAGAGATGGTCCCCGGAGAAACGCACACTTCCATTGGATATTTGGATTTGATATCTTTAATGATTTTTACTAATTCAGCTATGCGTTGATCATTTGGCCCTTTACCCGAGAATACAAGACAATGCCTGAAAGCCCCGCGCTTATAAGCCTGTTCTGCCTCTTGCATTATTTCCTCGTATGATTTAAACGGATAGCGTTCGATAATGGCCTTGGAAATCTTTGATTGGGCGCAATAATGGCAGTCTTCCGGGCAAAATCCGTTTTGAACATTATCAAGGATATGGATCAAGACATCCCGTTCCCAGTATTTTTTCCTGATCTGATAGGCTGCGTTGAGTAACGGTAATAATTCGATCTCGCTTGATTCAAGTATCTTTTTGCATAAGTCAACAGACAGGGTATCCCCGTTTAAACTAACTTGGGCAAGATTATCATAAAAAGATTTTTCCATATTGTTTGTTTTTTTATTTTTGAGGAGTTTTATGAACATCCTGTGTCGTTTTGATCGAGCAGAATTTAGGCCCGCACATTGAACAGAAGCTAGATTTTTTATCATCTTCTTTAAGGAGAGTCTGCTCATGATAAGATCGTGCTATTTTGGGATCCAGGCTGAGGTTGTATTGATCTTCCCAGTGAAAATTGAAACGAGCGGTGGACATGGCCTTGTCCCAGGCGATGGCCATTGGATGACCTTTGGCCAGATCAGCCGAATGGGCAGCGATTTTATGGGTAATGATGCCTTGTTTGACATCATCCCGGTTGGGCAGGCCCAGATGTTCTTTGGGCGTTACATAACATAACAGGGCTGTTCCCAGCCAGGCTATCATTGTCCCGCCGATCGCGGATGTAATATGATCATACCCCGGCGCTATATCTGTCGTTAAGGGCCCTAAGGTATAAAACGGAGCGTCCTGGCAATGTTGGATCTGTTTGTCCATATTCTCTTTGATCAGATGCATTGGTACATGGCCCGGACCTTCGATCATTGTCTGGACATCATGTTTCCACGCGGTCCGTGTTAGATCCCCTAATGTTTTCAATTCTGCGAACTGGGCTTCGTCATTGGCGTCAACGACGCTGCCCGGCCTTAACCCATCCCCAAGGGAGAAACAAATATCAAACTGTTTCATGATCTCGCAGATATCCTCAAAGTGGGTGTATAGAAAGTTCTCCATCTGATGGGCCTGACACCATTTTGCCATGAGTGAGCCGCCGCGTGAAACGATACCGGCAGTACGGTTCTTTGTGAGCGGGATGTAGTCTTTAAGCAAACCGGCATGAATGGTGAAGTAATCAACACCTTGATAGGCCTGCTCGATTAACGTATCGCGGAATATTTCCCAGCTCAAATCCTCAGCAATACCCCCCACCTTTTCAACCGCTTGATAAAGCGGGACAGTGCCGAGCGGAATGGGTGAATTCCTCAGCAGCCATTCCCGGGTTTCGTGGATATAGTAGCCGGTGGATAGGTCCATGACTGTATCCGTGCCCCAGCGTATCGCCCATACCATCTTCTCGATCTCTTCGGGGATGCTTGAGCCGATGGCCGAGTTGCCGATATTGGCATTTATTTTAACCAGGAAGTCACGGCCGATGATCATCGGCTCGCATTCCGGATGATTGATATTGCACGGGATGATCGCCTTGCCTGTTGCAACCGCGTTGCGGACGAATTCAGGGTCCTTTTCCTCGCGGATGGCCACAAATTCCATTTCAGAAGTAATGATCCCTTGACGGGCATAATGCAGTTGAGTGACGTTTTTCCCAGGCTGCGCGCATCGGGGTTTACGTGTCAGGGCAAAATCGATCCCGGGTCTGAAATCTTTTTGAATGGATTCGGAAATCTCGTTAGTATCGTTCCTGCTGGTGATCCATGTTTGCCGGATGGCCGGCAAGCCCTGCTTGATCTCTGTGGGGATATTTGCATCCGAATAAGGCCCGGAGGAATCATAAAGGCATATTGTATCCTCGCCTTCAGGCCGGTCATTTGCGTTGAGACGGATCTCCTTAAACGGCACACGCAGGTCTTTATGCAGGATCCCCGGCTTGTATCGCCTTTGCACCTTAGGGGGTGTCTGTGGATTTTTTGTTGTTTTTGCGCTATCCCGTGTCATAATTGAATATAATATACCGATAAATCCTTATATAAAGTAGTTAACATTATATGAGGCTGATTCGCTGTGTCAAGCAATGCTTTTTTAGGAAACATTAAATTCCCCAACTTTATTGGCCTCAGAGAGAAAGGAAAGTTATGCCTGAAAGAAATCTTATTCTCGAGCAGATAGAACTGGGGCCGATGTTGAATTTTGTCTATATGATCGGTGATCCCGCAACAAAAAAGGTCGCTGTTGTTGATCCGGCATGGGATGTTCAGCAAATCATCAATGTTGCAAAGGAAAAGGATTACTCGATCGAGGCTATCCTTCTTACCCATGGTCATTACGACCATGTTGATGGCGTCTCCCAACTGAAAGAACAGTATGATGTTGAGGTTTATCTTTCCAAGCAGGAGGCGGATTTTCATATTCCGCAATGCAGCAAGCTTGTGATGACGGAAGATCATCAAATAATCAAGATCGGCAATATTGAGATCGAATGTATTCAGACTCCCGGACATACACCCGGATGCCAATGTTACAGATCAAAAGGCGTTCTATTAACGGGTGATACATTGTTTGTGGATGGGTGCGGCCGCTGCGATTTTCCCGGCGGCGATGTCCATGCCATGTATGACAGCTTATATAATGTTGTCAAAAAGCTGCCGGATGAGCTTATCGTCTATCCCGGGCATCTTTACGGACCTGTGCCGTATGCAGTGCTGGGAGATTTGAAGAAAAACAATCCTTTCCTGAACTGTCAAAGCCGTGAGGAATTTTTATCTGACCGTATGGGGATGGTTGCGTAAGGCGGATGTTCCGGATTTAATTCTTTTTAATCTCTGCGTAGAGGGCGCTGTAAATCATGCGGTTGAAAACCCGCTCGGGAAGGAATTTCCTTAGGAGGTAAAAGATCTGGCTTTCAATGTCCGGGATATTTCTAAAGGCCGGGTTTTTTGCGTTTATTAATTTTTCGACGAGTATGGAAATATCTTCGGGATTCTTGTGGCAGTCATCTACTTTTTGACGAACGCGCTGCTCGAGTGATTTTGAGAAGCCATAATACGGGCTTTCTTCATTGTGAAAATTCTTGGCTGTGCGGGCATTTTCATAAAAGATCTTGGTCTTGTACATTCCCGGTTCGATCAACAGCACATCGATCCCGAACGGCTTTAATTCGTGGCGCAGGCTCTCGCTGAATCCTTCCAGAGCCCATTTAGAGGCATTGTATGCTCCGAAACAAGGTGAACCATAAAAACCGGAAACGCTGGAGATATTGATGATCTTGCCCTTTTTTCGTGGACGCATTAATGGCAATGCTTCCCTGATAACATTTTGAACTCCGAAGAAATTGGTCTCGATTAAATCGCGGATCTCTTCTTCGGTGAGATCTTCAAAAAAACCGCCAACTGCATAGCCGGCATTGTTCACTAAGACATCGATGTATCCGTATTTGGAACCAATCTCCTTAATCGTTTCCTGAATGGAGTGCTTGTCGCGGACGTCCAATCGAAGTATATCAATAACACCTCCCCTTTTTTTGACTTCGGCTTCAAGGGCGGCGCGCTTGTTAAGGTCCCGCATGGTGCCAACCACATGATGCCCTTTGGATGCCAGCCGGGCGGCGGTCAATAATCCGAAACCGCTGGAACATCCGGTTATTAGTATTACTTGAGGAGTATTCTTTTCCATAAAATTATTTTATGAGTTGGATATAGACTTCTGAATAAGCAGGCAATCAACAAGGGTTAATGCCAACATAGACTCAACGACGGGAATCATTCTCGGACAAAGGCACGGATCATGACGCCCGGAAATCTGGACTTTTGTTGCTTTCTTGCTAGTTGTCACGGTCTCCTGTTCTTTGGCGATCGAAGAGGTCGGTTTGACCGCGATTCTTAAAATGATATCCTCACCGGTTGAAATGCCGCCTAGGATGCCGCCGGCATTGTTGGATTTTGCCGCAATTTGTCCGTCTTTGATGCCAAAAGGATCATTATGCTCACTGCCTCTCATGCCTGCCGCATCAAAGCCGGATCCGAACTCGATGCCCTTAACGGCACCGATGGAAAGCAGCGCGTGTGCGATCATAGCATTTAGTTTATCAAATACGGGATCCCCTAATCCGGCAGGACAGCCTTTAACGATGGCTTCGACGATTCCGCCGACAGAGTCGTTCTGTTCTTTGGCCTCATTGATCTTTTGTATCATGGCCTCGGCTGCTTTTAAGTCAGCCGCGCGGACAGGATTTTTTTCAATGACCGATAGATCGACGATCTCACCATCAATACCGCCTATGGATTTTGCGTATGCATAAATCTTGATTCCTTGCATTTCAAGAATTTTCTTAGCCACGGCCCCGGCAGCTACCCGTGAGGCTGTCTCACGCCCGGAGGAACGGCCGCCGCCTCTGTGATCCCGAATTCCGTACTTGGCGATATAGGTGTAATCGGCATGGCCCGGCCGAAAGAGATTTTTAAAGGCTTCGTAGTCCTTTGATTGATGCGAGGTATTGCGGATCAAGAAGGCCAAAGGCGCTCCGGTGGTCGTCCCTTCAAAAAGACCGGAAAGGATCTCCACTTTATCCCCCTCGCTTCTGGGGGTCGTTACATCGCTCTGCCCCGGGCGTCTGCGGTCAAGTTCTTTTTGAATATCATGTTCATGCAAGGCAATATTCGGAAGCATCCCGTCGATGACCACACCCATAGCAGGCCCGTGGCTTTCACCAAAGGTTGTGATTTTAAATAAACGACCGAAACTGTTTCCAGCCATAATCAACTCCTTGCAAAATTTTATGAACTATTTTCCCTGATTAAACGAGCCAGGGCCATTCTTTTTTGATTTTTTCTTCGTAAGCCTCGATTTTGTCCTTAAATTGCAATGTCCAGTCGATTTGGTCGAGGCCTTTTAATAAACATTTTTTATGAAAAGGATCTATTTCGAAAGAAAATTTTTTCCCCTCAGCCATAACTTTTTGCTGCTCTAGATCAACAGAAATGGTTAGTGGCCCGGAGTCAGCAGATTTGAAAAGTTCATCAATTTGGTCTGCTGATAAGCAAATCGGCAGCAGTCCGTTGCGCATACAATTGTTGTAGAAAATATCGGCAAAGCTGGGAGCGATAATGACCCGAAAGCCGAAATCATAAAGCGCCCACGGGGCATGCTCCCGGCTGGAGCCGCAGCCAAAATTTTCACGGGCTAATAAGATCGTGGACTGGCGGTAATCAGATTTGTTTAAAACAAATTGCGGATTTTCCTTAGTGCCTTCATAATCGGTATAGCGCAACTCATGAAACAGATGCTTCCCAAAACCCGTGCGTTCGATCTTGCGCAGGAATTGTTTGGGGATAATGGCATCCGTATCAACGTTGGCCCGATCCAATGGGGCTACAACACCGGTATGTTTATTTATAGGTTCCATAATGCTTATAAATATTTGCGAACGTCCGTTATTTTGCCTTCTATTGCGGCTGCAGCGGCCATTTCCGGGCTCATCAAGTGGGTACGGCCACCCGGGCCCTGCCGGCCCTCAAAATTTCGGTTGCTGGTCGCTGCACAGCGCTGACCGGGCTGAAGTTGGTCGTCGTTCATAGCCAGGCACATTGAGCAGCCGGAAAAACGCCACTCGAAACCGGCTTCCGTAAAGACCTTATCCAAGCCCTCTTCTTCTGCCTGCCGTTTGACATTCTCAGATCCCGGCACTAATAAAGCCTGGACATTGGGACTCACTTTTTTGCCTTTAATAATTTTGGCCGCGTCCCTTATGTCTTCGATGCGTCCGTTCGTGCACGATCCGATAAAAACGACATCAACAGGAATTCCGTTTAGCGCTGTGCCCGGGGTTAATCCCATATATTTTAATGCCTGCGCGCAGGCGTTCTGCGCGACAGGATCGGAGAAATCCTTGGGATCGGGTACGTTGTCTTCAATGGATGAGCCCTGTCCCGGGCTGGTTCCCCAGGTAACTTGGGGCTTGATATCAGCTGCATTGAATTTGATCGTTTTATCGTATTTGGCATCGGGATCGGACGCAAGCGTCTTCCAGTAAGCTACAGCCTTATCCCAGGCCTCTCCCTTAGGCGCAAACGGCTTGTCCTTTAAGTAATAGAATGTTTTCTCATCGGGTGCGATCATTCCGGCCCGCGCTCCGGCCTCAATGCTCATGTTGCAGACCGTCATGCGGCCTTCCATGGAAAGTTCCTTGATAGCCTCTCCGGTGTACTCGACGACATATCCGGTGGCGCCGGCCGTGCCGATCTTACTGATGATGTAAAGAATGATATCCTTGGCCGTAATCCCATCAGCGCATACTCCCTCAACGCTGATGCGCATCGTCGGCGATTTCTTCTGCTGTAACGTCTGGGTGGCCAGGACATGTTCTACCTCCGATGTACCGATCCCAAAAGCCAGGGCTCCGAAGGCGCCGTGTGTTGCGGTATGCGAATCCCCGCAGACAATGACGGCTCCGGGCAAAGTAATGCCCAGTTCAGGACCGATGATGTGTACAACACCCCTGTTTTCGGAAGTGAAATCGTAGCAGGTCACACCAAAATCCCTGCAGTTTTTGGACAAGGTCTCCATCTGTATCCGTGAAATGTCGCTCACCAAGGACATGTCTTTTGTCCGTGTTGAGACATTATGGTCCATGGTGGCAAAGGTCTTGTGCGGACAGCGCACCTTACGCTTGCTCAAACGTAATCCCTCGAATGCCTGGGGGCTGGTGACCTCATGGACGAGCTGGCGATCCACGTAAATGATCGGGGTCTCCTGCTCGCTTTGGCGCACCAGGTGAGCCTGCCATATTTTATCGTACATTGTTAAACCCATATCAATATCCTGTATATATTGAAATTTATGACTTTAGAAACCGTCTCAAGACAGTTTGCAGTATACCACCATTTTTAAAATAATCAATTTCAACGTTCGTATCCAAACGGCAGATCACGCTAAATTCGCATTTTTTATCGCCATCCAACGCGATAACGCTCATTTCCTGGCCTGGTCTGATACCATCGTTTATATCCGGGAAGGCGAAGGTTTCCGTTCCCTTCAATCCCAGGCTCGAGATCGATTCGCCTGCTTTAAATTGCAGAGGCAGGATCCCCATCCCCACCAGATTGCTGCGATGAATACGCTCAAAACTTTCCGCCAGGACAACCTTGACCCCTAATAATGTCGTTCCTTTAGCGGCCCAGTCGCGGCTGGAACCGGTTCCATATTCCTTGCCGGCCAGAACGATTAAGGGCACGTTCTTTTTTTTATAGAGCTCCGCGGCCTCGTAAATACTTGTTTGTTTGTCTTCGGGAAAGAACATTGTTCTCGATCCTTCGGAACCGGGAACCAGTTGATTCTTCAGACGAATGTTGGCAAATGTCCCCCTGGTCATGATCTGGTCATTCCCTCTTCTTGAGCCGTAGGTGTTAAAATCCTTAACCTCGATTCCCTTCTCGATGAGGAATTTTCCTGCCGGGCTTTCCTTCGCAATGTTACCGGCCGGCGAAATATGGTCCGTTGTGATCGAATCGCCCAGTAACGCCAATACCCTGGTGTTATTGATCGGTTTTAAGGATGGTAAAATTTCAGGCATATCCATAAAAAACGGCGGTTCCTGGATATAGGTGCTCTTCTCATCCCACGCGAAAAGATCTGACGTTGCTGACTTGACGTTTTGCCAGTTGGCGTCGCCTTTAAAGACATCGGCATATTTCATGGTAAAGGCATCGGTGGAAACATATTTCTTCGTCAGTTCATCGATCTTATCTTTGGACGGCCAGATATCTTTAAGATAAACATTCTCGCCGTCTTTATTCTTGGCGATCGGCTCTTTTTCAAGATCAATATCGACCTTACCTGCCAAGGCATAGGCGACAACCAGCATCGGGCTTGCAAGATAATTGGCTTTCACCAGAGCATGGATCCTTCCCTCAAAGTTGCGGTTCCCGCTCAACACACTGCTGGCGATAAGGTTCTTCTCTTTGATTAGCTTGGCAAGTTCAGGTTTTAAATCCCCGCTGTTGCCGATACAGGTCATGCAGCCGTAGCCGACGATCTGGAATCCCAAGGTTTCCAAATAAGGCAGCAATCCGGCTTTTTTTAGATATTCATCAACAACTTGCGAGCCAGGCGCGAAACTCGTCTTTACATAAGACGGAACGCGCAATCCTTTTTCGACGGCTTTTTTGGCAACAAGGCCGGAGCCGATCATCAAGGACGGGTTTGATGTATTCGTGCAACTTGTGATCGATGCGATGGCCAGAACGCCGTGATCAATTTTCTCTCCCGTGCTCAGCGTCAAGGATGTCGGCTTCTCATGCGCAAAGCTTTTCTTAAAAGTCCCGGACATATCCTTAAGCCCGATCCGGTCCTGCGGACGTTTATGTCCGGCCAGGCAGGGAGCAACTTTATTCAAATCCAGTTCCAAAACATCGCTGTATTTCGGCTCGGGTATATCCTGTGAATAGAACATGCCCTGTTCTTTCATGTAATGTTCGATCAAGTCAACCTGTTCGTTTTTACGGCCGGTCATGCGGTAATAGGAAAGGGTTTCATTATCAACCGGGAAAAGTCCCAAGGTCGCCCCGTATTCGGGCGCCATATTGGCGATCGTTGCCCGGTCGGGGAGGCTTAAATGATTAAGCCCGTCGCCGAAGAATTCAACGAACTTGCCGACCACTCCTTTTTGGCGCAGCATTTGCGTTATGGTCAAGACCAGATCGGTTGCGGTAATGTTGCTTGGGAGTTTGCCTTTAAGTCTGAAACCGACCACCTGAGGCAGGAGCATGTAAATCGGCTCGCCCAGCATCACGGCCTCGGCTTCGATACCGCCGACACCCCATCCCAAAACACCGATGCCGTTGATGGTCGTTGTATGGCTGTCTGTTCCGATCAAGGTGTCGGGATACGCGACATTGCCGTTGCAAATAACCCCTTTGGCCAAGTATTCCAAATTGATCTGATGAATGATGCCCGTCGCCGGGGGAACAACAGTGAAATTTTTAAATGCTCCCTGCCCCCACTTTAAGAAACGATAACGTTCTTGATTGCGCTCAAACTCCCTGCATAAATTGATATCAAAAGCATCATGCGTCCCGGCAGCATCAACCTGGACAGAGTGATCAATGATCAGATCGCAGGGGATTTGCGGATTGATCTTATAAATGTCCCCTCCGTATCTTTTCATGGCTGAACGCATGGCTGCCAGATCAACCAGGCACGGGACACCGGTAAAATCCTGCAAAATAACCCTGGCGGGCTTAAACCCGATCACTTTACCGGAACTATCCTGAGGATCCCAACGGGCAATACGCTCTATATCATCGATCTTAATACGGTCGTCATCAAAATGACGTAAGGCATTTTCCAGAAGGATCTTGAGTGAAAATGGCAAATGGTCCGCATCCGGGAATCCAAGTTTGTTTAAATGATTTAGATTGAATATCTTACACGAATTCCCGCCAGCCTTAAGATCGGTTTGTGTTTCTTTGACACCTAAAACTTTATTCATCTTGAGTTTGTTTCCTTGTTTCGATAATGTTATAATCAATAAAATTCACATCATTATATAGTACTAGTCTTTTAACGTCAATACAGGTTCTTTTCTTAATGGTAAATTTATTTGTTTATGCGTATAGCCTTATTTAATCCTTCATACGGAGAAAATTTTGTGCGTGTTGCTCGCTGGGCAGCTAAGTCGCGTGGACGTGTGCAGCGTCATCCCGAGTACCTTCTAACGGCGGCTCAAATCCTGATTAATGCTGGGCATGATGTCACTTTTGTGGAAGCCGCTGCCCGGAATTTCAGCCCTGAAGAGTCTCTGGTCATTATTGCTGATTTTAAACCTGAGCTTTTAGTTATCCATGCCACCACGCCCTCCATTTATAACGATATTGATCAAGCCAGAATGATAAAGGATGCATGCCAATGCCGGGTTGTTTTTGTTGGCCAGCATGTTTCTGCCGAGGTGGATAACACATTTGAAATCGGGAAAGGAGTGGTCGATCATATATTACGCGGTGAATATGATTATACGTTGCTTGATCTGGCCAATGGTTTGGGGTCAAACGAAATCCAAGGATTGAGCTGGATTAAAAATAACGAGGTTACTCATAATCCCGATCGCCCTGCGCTGGATGTCAATACATTGCCTTTCCCGGCTTGGCATTTGATCGAGCCGGAATGGTATCCTGATGCGGGCAAGAAATACCCTTTTTTGACACTTATGACCGGACGCGGATGCAACAATGCCTGCATTTTCTGCCGGGATCCGCAGCTGATGTACGGGTATCGGCTGCGCATGCGAACGGGTAAAAAAGTTGTTGATGAAATAGAATATGATTTACACGTGCATCCTCAGATCCGTGAGATCATGTTCGAGACCGACACCTTTGCCGCCAATCCGGCTCATGTTCAGGACGTGTGTAACGAGATCACCGCCAGAGGATTGCACAAGCGCATTTGCTGGTCGTGCAATATGCGCATTGATACGGATCTGGACGTGTTGTCGCTTATGAAAAAAGCCGGTTGCCGCATGCTCATGGTGGGATATGAATTCGGTTATGACGAGGGTTTTAAGGTGGTTAAAAAAGGCGGTGTAAATGTCGCGATGGCACGGGAATTTACTTTTAAGGCGCATAAATTGGGCTTCACAATCCATGGGTGTTTTATGATCGGGGCTCCGGGGGAGACGAAGGAAACGGCGCAGGCTACGATTGATTTTGCCAAGTCGCTTCCGATGGATACGGTTCAGTTTACAGGCATCGCAGTATACCCCGGAACGCGGATGTATTTCTGGGCCAAGGAGAACGGTTATTTATTGGCAAAGAATTGGCGCGAGTGGCTCACTTCAGAGCGGGAACAAAAAACGTTGTTAAGCTATCCACAATTATCAAATGTGGATATTGATAATTTTATCGATAAAGGCTTGAAGGAATTTTATCTTCGGCCGAAACAGATCTGGCAGATGCTGATCTCTATCCGCTCCTGGGGAGATGTACTGAGAAAGGTCTATGGACTAAAGTCATTTGTTAAATATTTTTCTTCTAAGATGTTTGTCCCTTCAAACAGATCACATTAATGGAATATTTTGATGGCGTTTGTCATTTGTGAACCTTGTATTAAATGTCGGGAAATGGCTTGCCTTCAAGTTTGCCCTGTTGAGGCGTTTCATGAAGGGCCGGATCGTTTGGTAATCGATTCACAAATATGTATTGATTGCGGGGCCTGTTCACCGGCATGTCCCCATAAAGCTATTTTCGATCAGGATGATGTCCCGCAGCGGTGGAAAAGTTTTGTTGCATTGAATGCAGTTCAGTCTAAGGCATGGCCAGGCATCATTGATCCAATAATTTTAAAGACTTGAAAATTAATTCACGGGATGATGAAAAAAAAATCTAATAATCAGATTGATGTCGTTTATCTTTCCATAGTTATCATGATCATGAGCATCATTACGGCCTGGTTTAGCTGGTCCACTTTTTATATTAATTTCTGGCCAACAGACTCACATATGTTTTATCTGCCGGCTGCCCGAAGCCTGTTTCATTTACAGTATTTTTCTCAAATCCATCTATTATTATCGCCCCAACATCTTTTGACCATTGTTATGCATGGTAAGGAAGCCCTTGTTTTGGCGATTGCGATTATGCAGAAATTATTGCAGGATAATGTTACTCTTTTTCCCAATATTATGGTCCTCATTTTGGCTGTTCAGGTTTCAGCATTATGTATTTATTTGATTTTAAGAAGATTTTTTAGCTCGCATATCGCTTTTATCGGTTTTTTGCTTTTTGTCACTTGTTTTTGGCCCTATTTATATGTTTTACAGGGAGCCCATCCCCCCTTGGCCATGATGTTTATGCTTTTGTCTGGATTGCTTTTACTTTATGCCGATAATAAAAAATTAATGTATGTTGGCTCAGGGATATGTTTTGGGCTCATGCTTTTTTCGTCACCGACCTCTCCGATCTTTATACCTTATTTGATGATGTTTTGGGTGATGGATAAAAAAGATGATTTTTACAAACCCGCAGGAAGCCTCAAGGATCGTTTGATAAAATACCTTTTATTCGCCTTGGGGGCCACACTGATCCTTTTACTATTTATGATGCCGCATCCGATCTTTGTGGCTCAAGCTTATTTTCGGTTTGTTTCGTACAATAAATATGCCAATCATTTTTTGATTTTTAATGATACCTTAAAGCCTTATTTTGCTGAGGGCAATCCATTGTTGACTAATTCTGTGTTTTATTTTCGGGGGGCCGGCATTATATGGGTCTTAAAATATTTTTTTCTGATCATGCCAATTTTATTTAGTTTATATCTATTTTCAATTATCTATTTGGTCATAAAATTTTTCAAAAGGCCATTTATTTTGTTTATTGTTATATTGAGTGCATCAACTTTAATAGGTGTCGAAATGATCCGTGTTTGCCAGTTCGGAAGGAATTATTACTCATGGCTGATCGGAATAATCTTTCTTGTTTGTTTTGCTTTAAGCAAAATGATCGATCAGCTTAAAATGAAGCAACGCCAGATTCTTTTTTCGTCGATGGCTATTTTTATCCTGGGGCATATCATATTTAATGCCCAGGTTTTCTTTACAGACGCTTTTAAGACGCGCATGGCCATGTCTTATGTGGATATCTTTCTTCGTACCAAAGGCATCGAAGATCTCTTTATTTATTCCAATCACCCGTGCGAAGGGAACACTTCAGCGGTGTTAAATAATCCCCGATTTAAAACAAAGATTCGATTTTGGCAAATCGATAATATTCATCAGCCTCTTTCAGGGTGTATATTTGTTCCGCCTATCACAGGAAAATCGGTTATCAGCAACTGTGTTAAACCTGATTTTACGGATGACCCTTATTTAACGGAATTATATGAATCAGGCGAGATAGAGAAATATTCGATGGGGGTTTTTCCTACGATGGCTTCCAGCCGAATATGGACTCAGGAAGAGGAAATTTGCACTTATTTAGATTTGGTGCTTGGAAAGATTACAGAAGAAGACCGTAATAAAGGCAAGGCTTACCTATTGGATGCTGAAAGACTTCAAAAAGGGTGGTTTAACTGTCAATCCTCCGGGGTAAAGAGCCATTTATTTTGTGCACAGAAATAATATTGATGAAGTACTTTTTATTTAGCGACGACGGGCTTGACTCCTGACTTCCTCTATTGACAATTCCTCCACATCTTGTTGTGTTTGTTGGTTCTTCTGTCCTTGTTGAAAACTCAAATAAACCACAACGACGACAGTGATAAAAAAGAAGACGCCAACACCAATTAGAAAATAACGAATACCTTTAAGGGGACTTTTAGCCATAAATACTCCTTTAGTTTTGATTCATCTAAAACTAATGAGGAAGAACAAAGGCAACTACACGAATGTTCGATAAACTAATTATAGATTTATTGACTTGCAATAATTGTGATGACAATGGCCAAAACAAAGATCGCTATACCGGAGATAATTAGAATTTTTGTTAAAGTTGATGAATTGTCTTTCATAATCGATCTCCTTTTAATTACTTTCTATATTTTAACGTATTCTAAGGTTAATAATCTATGGTAAATTTTATTTTTTTTGTTTAATGTGTTTTTTTATAAAGTCCGATTAGATGGGCTTCCTCTAAAATATGTCCCTGCATGGCACGTTCCAAACTTTCTTTGTTTTGAATTCCTAGTCTAGATAAGTCTGTATCCAGGGCGTATAACTTAAAGAAGTAGTGGTGCGTTCCACTGGGGGGACAAGGTCCGCCATATTCAATACTACCGAAATTATTCCCGGCTTGATGTCCTGGCACTGTATTCTCCCCGATGGATTCTACAGGGGGGATATTAAAAACAACCCAGTGGACCCAAGTGCCCATGGGGGCATCTGGATCATCCATAATAAGGGCTAGGGTTTTAGTCCCATCGGGTATATTGCTGATTTGCAGGGGTGGATTAATATCCTCCCCCTGACACGTATATTGACGCGGGATCATTTGGTTGTGTTCAAAAGCGGAGCTGGTTAATTTCATGGAGGCGACTCCTTCCTTAGTAAATATCCCCAGACAAATATAAAAGACAAAACCACTGATCAAAAAGGCTTTTTTCATTTGATCACTCCTGTTTATAAAGTTGTTTTATTTCTTCATCTACGAGTGATAAAAAATGATCAATATCATCTTGCACGAGCAGATATGTTTTTGATGGGTCAAAAGTGATATTTTGTTCGTTGATTATGATCACTTTCCCGTTAATACATCTGGGTATCATGGCGGCAGGCTGAACAATACAAGAAGAGCCGATGACGAGCATCAAATCAGAGCGTAGCGCTAATTGGTAAGATTCTTGATAAAACAGGATATTTTCACCAAAGAAAACAACATCCGGTTTGATGACGCCGCCACAAAAACATTTAGGGACCTTTTCTTCAATGATTTTTTGTTTCAGTTCTTCAAAGGAATACCATCGACGACAATTAAGACAGTGACTTGTCGCAAAACTGCCATGTAACTCAAGGATATTTTTTGATCCGGCTAAATGGTGAAGGCCATCGATATTCTGGGTAATAATACCTTTAAGTATATTAAAGAACGGCTCAGGATCATTAATGAAATATTCAATATTGAAGATAATGTCCGGATCGTATTTTTGGGTACGATATAGTCCCTGGGGCCCACGAAAGTCGGGGATGCCGGCAGCGGTCGATATCCCGGCACCAGTTAAAACCGTTAAGAATCTGGCATTCTTTATAAAACGGCTACATTGTTTAGCTTGGTCAAGTAAAGAATTTTTTGCTGATACTGGAGACATAACTTACAATTTTAAGCATATGCCGATCGGGCAGTGGTCGGAGCCGAGGACATCTTTAAGGATAAAGGCTTTTGTTAGTTTAGTTAGTAGGTTCGGTGTTATAAAGAAATAATCAATCCGCCAGCCGATATTGCGTTCCCGTGCCCGGGTTTTATAGTCCCACCAAGTATAATGTCCCCCCTCCTTGGTGAAATGCCGAAAGGTATCTACATAGCCTTTTGATAAAAATTTTGATATCCATTCCCGCTCTTGGGGTAAAAATCCCGTGTTTTTAATATTTTCTTTGGGCCGGGCTAAATCGATTTCCGTATGAGCGGTGTTAACATCACCACAAATAATTAATTGCTTTTTTTGTTTGCGCAACTTTTCAACGATCTTAAGAAAGGCTTCATAAAAGGCCATCTTAAAAGGAACACGTTTATTACCGGCACCACCATTTGGGAAATATATGTTGAATAAAATAAATTCAGGGTACTCTAGCCATAGAATCCTACCCTCCGCATCAAACTCTGCTTTGTCGAGACCATGTCTCGTTTTAATCGGGGCTGATTTAGTAAAAACGGCCACGCCACTATATCCTTTTTTCTCTGCATAGGACCAAAAAGTCTGATAATTTAAAGGCTTTAATAAATTATCACTAAGTTGTTCTGGTCTGGATTTAGTCTCCTGGATGCAAAGAATATCAGGATCTTCTTTTTTTAGCCATTCTAGGAATCCTTTTTTTTCAATAGCTCGGATACCGTTAACGTTCCAACTGATAATTTTCATTTTTATTTAACTATTCCCGAGAATCCCATGAATGCCAATGATAATAATCCAGCCAGGATCAAAGAGATGGGGACCCCACGCATACCCTGGGGGATATCAACCAGTTCTAATTGTTCACGCAAGCCGGCAAAAATAATTAGTGCCAGACCAAAGCCCAAGGCATTAGCGATCCCGAATACCACACTTTCTAATAGATTGTAATTTTTTTGTATCACCAATATGGAAACCCCCAAGATGGCACAATTAGTCGTGATCAATGGCAAATAAACGCCTAATGCCTGATAAAGCGGCGGACTTATTTTTTTTAGGATGATCTCGACTGTTTGAACGAGAGAGGCTATGACTAAGATGTACATAATAGTACGCAAATAACCTATTCCGAGAGGAATCAGAACATATTGGTAAATTAAATAAGTGACCAACGTGGCGAGGGTCATGACAAAAAGTACGGCCGCACTCATGCCGCCAGCGGTTGTAAATTTGTTAGAAACACCAATAAATGGGCAGAGTCCCAAGAAGCGAGTTAAAACAACGTTATTAATAAGCACAGCGGATATAATGATCAATACATATTCCATGGTATTATGGAGCCTTTCGAATTTTATTTACGAATGCTATCAGATAACCTAAACCCAAGAAGGCGCCCGGCGCCAGTATAAATATTAAAATGGGTTCACCTGGAATAATCTTTAATCCTAGAAAGGAGCCCGTCCCGAGAATTTCCCTTATGGATCCCAACATAACTAGGGCCATTGTAAACCCTAGTCCGATACCGAGCCCATCCAGGAATGAAGAAATAAGGCTGTTTTTTGATGCAAAGGCTTCGGCCCTTCCTAAAATGATACAGTTAACAACGATCAAGGGAATAAATATACCTAATGCCTCATAAAGGTCTGGTACATAAGCCGCCATGACTAATTCTACGATGGTAACAAAAGAAGCGATAATGACAATAAAAGTTGGGATTCTTATTTTTGTTGGAATTAACTTCCTGACCAAAGAAATAATAACATTGGACATAACCAGCACAAAAGTCGTTGCGATGCCCATGCCCAAGCCGTTGACGGCTGATGTGGTCACCCCCAGGGTTGGGCACAGGCCCAGAAGGAGCACGAAGACCCCGTTTTCACGAAAAAAGCCTTTTGTAAAATTTTGCCATTGATTCATGATTGGGAATCCTTTTGTAAATATGTATATGAACGTTGGACGGCATCGCAAAAGGCTCGGGAACTAATTGTGGCGGCTGTAATGCCATCTACCGCCCCACCATCTTTGGTAACAAGGAGTCTGAATGTTCGCGGATTTTTATTCATGAATTGTTGCAAGAAATTACTTTTCTTAGGGCTTATTTTATCGCCTAACCCGGGGGTTTCTTGTTGCTCCAGAATAGCGATATTGTGGATTGTCCCGTCGGGTAAATAACCGACTAATAATTTAATGTCACCTCCAAAACCCTCTTGGCTGAACGTTTCAATGGCTGTCCCGATTCGTTGTCCATCCTTAATCGCCGGATAAAACATTAGGTTCCCCGAACTGCCTTCAATACAATAGGCATCATTCATAGGATTATTATCAAAATCAGGAAGGACATTTTTCAATGCCTTGACTTTTTTATTTATTTTTGCTTCTTCGATCCGCTCTTTTGTTGATTCATACACCAATCCAACCGCACTGGACGATAGAAAAGTAACGATAAAAAGGGTCAGAACCATATTCTTAAAAGTTGATGGTTTAGGCACGCTGCTTCCCCTCCCCGAATCTATATGGTTTACAATAGCGGTTGATAATCGGAACAAAGCCATTCATAATTAAAATGGCAAAAGATACTCCTTCGGGATAAGCTCCGAAAAGACGAATGACAACAGTCAGAATGCCTATACTTATACCATAGATGATCATTCCCCTTGGGGTCATCGGTGATGTGACATAATCCGTCGCCATAAATATCGCTCCGAGCATAACGCCGCCGGTTAAGATATGGAATAATGGATCTGGATATTGGGACGGATTTGATAACCAGAATATACCGCTAAGGATAAAGACACTCGCGACCATCGAAACAGGTATATGCCAACTAATTACTTTTTTATACAATAAATATAAAAAACCAATCAGTAATGCAAAGGTCGAGACTTCTCCAATACATCCCCCCATTTTACCCATGAATAAATCCCAATAAGTTGGTAATTGAGGAACTAACTCGTTGAATGTTTGTCCGTTTTTAATGCCTTCTTTAACAATACCTAGAGGGGTTGCTGCTGTTATGCCGTCCATTAAAGAAAGGCGGTGTAAAAGGGGTTTGGGCCAACTTGTCATGGCCACAGGAAATGAAGCCAATAAAAATGCACGTCCAACTAAGGCTGGATTAAATGGGTTCTTTCCCAGGCCTCCGAAAGACATCTTAGCGATTCCGATAGCCACAAAACTGCCGAGGATGACTAGTCCCCAAGGGATATTGCTGGGCAGATTATAGGCTAAGAGAATACCCGTAATGACAGCCGATCCGTCAGAAATGGTGGCTGGCACTTTAAGGACATAACGCTGGATTATATATTCAAAAACCACAGCAGAGATAACAGCCAGCAGGACAACTAAGATGGCTCTAAGGCCAAAAATAAAGAAGGATACGGCCAACGCTGGTATAAGGGCGATAATCACGCTATACATGAGTCCCTTTACGGAGAATGATCCGTAAATATGCGGTGATAGCGAAACAGTCAGGGGCTTTGGATTCATTTGGTATCGCGCGTTCTTTTGATTTGGTTCACTACTGTTTTACCTAAACGGATATAATCCAACAAAGGCCGATTCGAGGGGCAAATATAACTGCAACAGGCACATTCACAGCAATTTAATATTTTCTCTTGCTCGGCCCGATCAAATGCGCCTTTTTGACTTAATGCCATGATCAGATATGGTTCTAGGCCCAACGGGCAGACTGAAACGCATTTTCCGCAACGAATACATTCAAGTACTTCGTTGCGCGTTGCTTGTGACTCGGGAATAATGACTAGGCCTCCAATTGTTTTGGCTAGAGGAATCTCGATCTTAGCAAGAGCTTTACCCATCATGGGGCCACCACTTAGGATTTTTCCTGAATCATCGGGTAATCCCCCGGCCTGATCTATCACGTCCTTTATGGGCGTGCCGATACGCACCAGAAAGTTCGAAGGATTTTTTAGAGATTGACCTGTTAATGTAACAATACGTTCAATAAGTGGTTTGTTTTTTTGGATCGCTTCGTATATCGCATAAACCGTGCCAACATTAAAAACAGCACAGCCCGCATCTATCGGTAACCCTTTAGGCGGTGGCGGTATCTCGCGATTTATGAGCGCTTTTACTAATTGTCGCTCGCCTCCTTGGGGGTATTGAACCCTAAGGGCTACAACATCTATTTGTGGAATATCTTTGGCCCCTTCTTTAAGTTTAAGGATGGCATCCATCTTATTGGCTTCAATCCCTATGATAGCACGATTAATGTCAAGGGCTTTGAGGATGATTTGAATACCAACAATTAATTGCTCAATTTTTTCAAGCATGAGACGATAGTCTGAGGTCAAATAAGGCTCGCATTCAACACCGTTAATAAGAAGAAATTCTATTTTTTTACCATCCGGGACGGATAACTTTACATGCGAGGGAAATCCAGCACCACCCAACCCAATGATACCAGCTTCATATATTTTTGAACGGATTTCTTCTGAAGAGTATGTTATATCTTTGATTATGGCAGGAGTTAAATCAACCTCTGGGATCCAGTCATCCGTTGTCCCTTCCCGTTTAATAATGACCGCTTTGTTTTTATATCCTGTCTGGTCTAGGACATCTTCAATTTTTTGAACAGTTCCGGTTATAGACGCATGGTAGTTTGTTGATATGAACCCATCCCCTTTGGCGATCAACTGTCCTGTTTTGACCTTATCCCCGACTTTAACGATTGGATTAGCTGGTTTGCCTATGTGTTGGCTAATATGGATGGCCACTTTTTCCGGTAGGGGCATATTCTCGATTTGCTTTTGATCGGTAAGTTTGAAATCCGGGGGATGAACACCACCCTGGGGAAATGACTTTATTTGTTTAGTCTTCTTCATTGTACTGTCGTATGGTTTGAAATTGAATTATTTTTTGCTTCGTTAGGTTTGGGGAAATTGCATTCGATGATTGCTTGGGTCGGGCATACAGCTACACACTTGCGACATAGCTTACATTTTGTGAAGTCGATATATGCCAGGTTATTTTTTAATATTATCGCATCAAAAGGGCATTCTTTGACGCAGCGTCCACAGCCTATACAGGCAACTTGACAGGCCTTGCGGGCCAAGGCTCCTTTTTCTTCGTTGATACAACAAACATATATGCGTCTGTTTTTAGGGCCCTTTTTACGTAATTCTATAATATTTTTGGGACAGGCGTTAACACAAGCACCGCAAGCCGTGCATTTATCCTCGTCAACAACCGGCAATCCTGTTTGAGGATCCATCTGGATGGCATCAAATGCGCATACGGTAACGCAGTCTCCGTGGCCCAAGCATCCATACGCACAATCCGTGTCGCTGCCATAAGTATAATTTTGGATGGCGCAAGTTTTAGCGCTATCATACTGGCTGGTTTTGGGGCGTTTTTGGTGACTTCCGGCACAGCGCACGACGGCTATAAGGGGTTCTTTCTTTTCATGCTCATGGCCAAGGGCTTTTGCGACTGCGGCCATGCAGTCATTGCCCCCGACGGGACAGAAAAGGTTATTTAGGTCGTCAGCCTTTACGAGTGCTTCAGCAAAAGCACGACATCCTGGATATCCGCAGGCTCCACAATTGGCTAAGGGAAGGAGCTCTTCAATCTTATCGATCTTTGGATCATCTTCAACTTTAAAACGCTGGGCGATAAAATATAAAATTACTGCCGCAAGGATTCCCACGGAGCTCAAAGCAAGAATGGTGTATATAATGAAAGGGCTTATGTTCATGACTATATCTTTTGTACTTGGAATGAGATTTTCTTTTTAAAATTTTTTCGTGAGCAGTAAAGAGCCAGGTAATATGGCGCCAGGGTACTTAATGCAAGGATGCCAGCTTTTAGTTCATTCTTGGTTATGTAAATACTTACAATAAGAGTAAGAAATATAAGCAGAAATGGCAGAATATAACCATAAAAGACAGCCAAACTGGCATCACCAAGGGACAAAATTACTTTGACGGTTTCACCTACTTTAAAGGAGCTGTTGTCAACATATGTGTCAATAATCTTTATTGCATGGTCCGATGGATTACAGGCTGAACGTGCATGACACTTTGAACAAGCACTTGAAACCACCAAGGCCACTTTAATGTTAGCCCCATCGATTTCTTTGATTATACCTTGATGTTCGATCGGATTTCCATGCGCCATAATTCGACCATACTAATTATTTAAGTTTGTAATATATAACTAGGTATTCTGATTGTCAATACTCAAATATTTTTAAAGTGTGAATTTTTGAAGTCTCTGTGTGATAGCTGTCTGCATGGCAGCTGATGTTTAGATGGAATGTTGGCATTAAGGGTAGTTCGCTAAGCAAGAGAAGAGAATTAACGTTTGGAACGTGTTATCGTTTTTCTTTTTTTGGATTTTAGGGATGGCGTGAATTCAACAGCGATCAAGAATACCTCACCCCTCGCTTTGGATTCAATGCGTATAACTTTACCAAAGCCTTTCATAACATCAATGACTCCAGACATAACTGTATGAAGCTCAAGAATATCGCCTACTCGGTATGATACATCGGAAAGGAATGCAATCCCAACAGCACTCATGTCGTGAGTGGTTGAAAGATGCCATTGTGTGTCCCCCCCCCTATATCGACTTTTACGAAGTCTGTATTGTATGCTTAATATACGCTTGGCGCGTACAGCTTGGCGTCGTTCTTTGTTGTTGGATTTAGATGACTTTTTTATCATAATATAATATTAATAGTATATGCTCGAACGTTGTAAGTCAAGCCAACAAAAGGAATTATGAGGGACAACGTTAATTTTTTAATTTATGAGGATGGTTTAGGGCCGAGCATATTTTTAGGTTTGACCAAATCATCAAATTCATCTGCTTTCAAGTAGCCTAATTCTACTACCGCCTGTTTAAGCGTTTTGTTTTCACCATAAGCTTTATGGGCCACTTCAGCAGCTTTATCATAACCAATATGAGGGGACAAAGCCGTGACTAACATTAATGAATTATTGACATATTCATTGATGTTGTTTTGATTAACGCTTATACCATCAATGCACCTGGAAGCAAAAGAAATACAGCAATCCGAAATCAAGTGGATCGATTGGAGGATATTAAAAATGATAACCGGCTTATAAACATTTAATTCGAAATTTCCGCTAGCCCCAGCTAAATTAATGGTTACATCATTTCCCAAAACCTGCGTGCATACCATGGTTAATGCCTCACATTGAGTAGGATTGACTTTGCCAGGCATAATGGAACTTCCGGGTTCATTCTTAGGAAGGTTTATCTCGTCAAGTCCACAACGCGGCCCGGATGCCAGCCATCGGATGTCATTGGCGATCTTGAACAAGGATGTAGCGATGGTTTTTAAAACACCGCTTAATTCCACAAAAGCATCATGCGAGGCCATTGCTTCAAATCTATTGCGGGATACGATAAAAGGTTTCCCCGCAAGTTCAGCAACATTGGTGATTATATTTTTAGCATATTGACTATGGGTATTGAGGCCTGTTCCTACAGCGGTTCCACCTAGGGGGATTTCATATAGCCGAGGTAAAGAAGCAAAAATGCGTTCCAAGCCGTTACTTAATTGCTGTACATAACCTGAGAATTCTTGCCCCAGTGTGATGGGGGTTGCATCCATCAAATGCGTACGCCCAATTTTTATAATTTTATCGAATTCTCGTGATTTTTTTTGAAGGCTATCGCGCAATTTTGTAAGAGCAGGTATGAGATGGTGATGTATTGCCTCAACAGATGCGATATGCATGGCGGAAGGAAAAACGTCATTCGAAGATTGTGCCATGTTCACGTCATCATTGGGATGAACAGGAGATTTACTCCCAAGTTCCTTGCCATCGATTTCATTGGCCCGGTTGGCAATAACCTCGTTGACATTCATGTTGGTTTGGGTCCCGCTCCCTGTTTGCCAGACAACCAAAGGAAAGTGTCCATCCCACTTGCCTTCGATAATTTCATCTGCCGCTTTTATGATCAAGTTGGCCTTGTTCACAGCCAGAAGATCAAGTGATTTATGAGTGATAGCAGCGGCCTTTTTGATCAAAGCAACCGCTCGAATGACTTCCATTGGCATTTTTTCGTTTCCAATAGGAAAATTTATTTTCGAGCGAGCCGTCTGTGCCCCATAGTACAGGCCATTGGACACAGGAACGTCTCCCAGGCTGTCTTTCTCTATACGTTCATTCATATTTTCAATTCTTTTGTTCGGCTTTTCCTAGGAATGTTTTTAAAAATTCAATGGGGACAGGGAACAAAGTGGTTGTATTTTGCCCACTTCCAATTTCTACTAAAGTTTGTAAATAGCGTAATTGCAATGCCATGGGAGACTTTTGCATCATATCGGCCGCTTGGCATATTTTTTCAGCCGCCTGAAATTCGCCTTCAGAGGCAATAATTTTAGCTCGTCTTTCTCTCTCGGCCTCTGCTTGACGGGCCATGGCCCGGCGTAAATCTTCAGAGATATCGACGTGTTTTACTTCAACATTAGTGACCTTGATCCCCCAGGGATCGGTTTGTTTATCCAGGATAGTTTGTAAGCTATCGTTGATCTTTTCCCGTTGTGCCAAAAGATCATCCAAATCCATTTCCCCTAAAATACTACGCAATGTCGTTTGCGCCATCTGTGATGTGGCATATTGAAAATTTTGCACTTCAACGTAGGCCTTTATGGGGTCCATAACCCTGAAATAAACAACGGCATTAACTTTAGCAGATACATTATCCTTGGTAATGATGTCTTGTGGAGGGACATCGAGAGTGATCAGACGTAAACTGATAATAACGGCCCGATCGATCGGCCAGAGGACAAAAATGAATCCGGGGCCTTTAGGTTTCCCTAAGACACGTCCAAGTCGAAATATAACGGCTCGTTCATATTCATTGATAATTTTTAGACTGTTAAACAACCATAAGGCGACTAGGGCAAGGATAACTATACTTGGCATAAGGCACTCCTTTCTTAGGCTTTTTTTACCTTTAATTTCATGCCGTGAACCTCGGCAATTATTATTTTTTCTCCCTTTTTGATTTCATCTGAGGCATAAGCATTCCAAAGTTCTCCATGAACAAAAACTTTACCGGCATGAGATGGGCGAATCGTTTTTGTCACCTCACCTTCTTCTCCAATGAGCCCTTCCTGGCCGCTGATAACTTTTTGTCGATGTGCACGAATGACATTCCCAACGAGGAATATGGTGATACCTGCTGTCGTCAGGGTAAAAGAAAGGATTAAAGAAAAAGATACACGCATCATCGGTACGGAAGAATCAAATAAAAGCAAGGATCCCAAGAGCATGCTGATAATGCCACCAACAGCGAATAACCCAATCCCCGGGGCAGAGGCCTCAGCAATAAAGAAGGCAAGTCCCAGTATAACTAAGGCCAGGCCGGCATAATTAGTCGGCAGTGTCTGCATGCTAAAGAAAGCAAGAATGAGAAATATAGTGCCAAGGATTCCAGGGACGCCAAAGCCTGGGTGGGTGACCTCATAAAGCAAACCGTAGAATCCCAGGATCATTAATAGATAGGCAATATTGGGATTAGCCAAGATATTAAATAATTGTTGACGGAAATCCATGGGGATGCGTTCGGCCCTGATGTCGTTGGTCTCAAGGATGATTTCATTGTCCTGAATTTGGACTGTTCGTCCATTCAATTTTTCAAACAATTCATTTTCGTCCTTGGCAATAAAATCAATCACACCTAGATCAAGGGCTTCGGTGGCTGTGATCGAAGAGCTTTTTGTCACACTTTTGACAGCCCATGCGACATTACGATTACGCTTTTGCGCCAGAGAACGAATGAAAGCCGTTGTATCTTGTAGGATCTTGCTGTTTAAGGCATCCTCATCAGGATGCATATCTTGGGGGATTTGATTGTCAGGAGGAGCATCAATATTTTCCTGAGTTTCTAGATGATCTTGGTGGCTTTTAGGGTCTGGGGACTTAGGGGCTGATGTTGATGTCCCTTCTCTTTTTTTCTCTAAAAGCTCTTTTAATCCATCCCAAATGTCCTTTTGTTTATCTTGTTTACCCATTTGAATGGGATGGGCCGCCCCAATATTTGTTGAAGGCGCCATGGCTGCAATATGGCTGGCATACGTAATAAAAACTCCGGCTGATCCGGCACGGGAACCGCTAGGTGAGATATATGTGATAACGGGAACCTTAGAGGACATGATTTTTTTAACGATCGATCTGGTCGAGTCCAAGAGGCCTCCGGGGGTATCTAACTTCAGGATGAGACAGGCGGCATTTGTGTCGTTAGCCTTGTCAATCGCCTGTGCGATATATTCGGCAGTGATGGGATTGATCGAGTCATTGTTCAGCTCGATGATGTATGCGGTTTTAGATGAAGCTTGTGAGTCCGTAATGAACGGACATAATACCAGGAATCCGGCTAAGAAAATAATACTCAACGTGTCGATTAGGTTTCGCATATGATATTATCTGAATAAGTTAACAGTTTTTTAAAAATTCTGTTAAGAGTCTAACCCCGGCGCCTGTTGCCCCGTAACTGTAATACAAATGCGATTTCTCTTCAATGAATGACGTTCCGGCAATGTCCAGGTGAGCCCAGGCGATGTCTTGGGCAAATTGGCGTAAAAATTCTGCGGCGGTAAGAGTCCCGGCCGCTCCTCTGGGTAAGCCGAGGTTGCGGATATCAGCTACTTGAGATTTAACGGAATCTTTTAATTCGGGATAAAAAGGTAATTGCCAGGTACGATCGTCTGTTTTGGCTGCAGCTTGCAATAATTTAGTAGCCAGTTTTTGGTTGTCGGAAACGAGTCCGGTATAATCGTAGCCTAGAGCAACGATACAGGCCCCGGTTAAAGTAGCGATATCAATAATCATTTGGGGAGAATAATTTTTAGCCGTATAAGCAATGGCATCAGCGAGCACAAGACGGCCTTCCGCATCTGTATTGGCAATTTCCACGGTTTTCCCACTGTAACTCCGTATAATGTCCCCAGGCTTATAGGATTTCGAGCCAATGGCGTTTTCAGCCATACCAAAAACAAAAAGAATATTCTTTTTGACTTTGAGCGCTAAGATATTTTTCAGGACGCCTGCCAAAGCAGCCGCTCCTGCCATATCGCAGCGCATTGTCTCAATATGGCCGCTGGTCTTAACGTTTAGGCCACCACTATCGAAAGTGATTCCCTTGCCTATTAATGCCGTCAATTTATCCTTTTTAGCTCCACCGTTATATTTGACAATGATTAATTTGGGCTCGTTGGTACTTCCTTGATTAACAGCTAAATGTAAGTTCAAACCTTTAGACTTTAATTCTTTTTTCCCAAGAATGGTTAAGGAAGCATTTTTATACCCCTTGATGATTTCCCGGATTTTGTTTTCCATGTATGTGGCTGTTACAATATCGGCATTGTCATTAACAAGATCCCTGGTAAGCGTAACCCCATTGCAGATGGTTAATATTTCAGAGTATTTGCTTTTTGGCTTTGAGATAATGGCTATAGATTTGTTATTTATTTCGTCATTTGTATCATTTTTTGATTGATATTTCGTCCACGAGTAAGTTCCGATACATATTCCCTCAATAATTTCATGAATGGCTTCAATATTTTGTTCTGAAGGAAAGACATCAATATTTTTTATTTTTTTTACGTATTGAGAAAGAAAAACGTTTCGTGTTGCTATACGTCGTGTTGCCGCTGAGGCCTCTTTTTTTCCCCCGAGCCCAACCAGGATAATGATTTGTTTCTTAAGGTTTACGGGATATAATTCATTTTTTTTAGCAGAAAATTGATTTAGGGCATAGACGTCCGTTATAGCTGAACGCATAGAGTCAGGGATTCCTGCCGGGAATTTTTTATCTTTCCATTGTTCTTCAGTTAAAAAAATTATTAATCCAGAAGTGTCAAAATGAGATTGGGGGGTGAACCGAATCACAGGATATCCTTTCGTAGAAATTTTGACTTATCTTTGTTTTATGGGCACATAATTGTTTTTTTTATTGCCGACATAAATTTGTCTAGGTCTTCCGATACGAGTTTTTGGATTTTCTATCATTTCCTTCCATTGCGCTATCCAGCCAGGCATGCGGCCGATGGCAAACATGACAGGGAACATGTTTGTGGGTATCCCAATGGCCTGTAATACCAAGCCGCTATAGAAATCAACATTGGGAAAAAGTTTGCGTTTAATAAAATAATCGTCTTTCAACACCTTTTCTTCTAATTTCTGGGCGATTTCAAGTAAGGGATCTGCCCCCTTCTTGTTAAGTAAGGCGGCCGCTTTTTGTTTTAAGATTTTTGCGCGGGGATCATAGTTTTTATATACGCGATGCCCAAAACCCATTAAGCGGTAATTGTTCTTTGGATCTTTGGCCATGTCAATATATTTTTTAATGTCTCCTCCGCTACGTTGTATCTTTTCGAGCATTTCAATAACCTTCTGATTAGCCCCTCCATGCAACGGTCCCCATAATGCACAAATAGCAGAGGACACAGAGGCGAAAAGATTGGCACGTGAGCTGCCTACCAATTTGACCGTTGATGTGCTGCAATTTTGTTCGTGGTCAGCGTGAAGAATAAAAAAAGTTTCTAGGGCCTCAACCGTTTCTTTATCGATCTTATACTCTCGCGAAGGAGCTGAAAACATCATGTGAAGAAAATTGGGTACATATTTTAGATCGGCTCGGGGGTAGACAAAAGGCTCACCAATGGACTTTTTATATGAAAAGGCTGCGATGGTGCGCACCTTTGACATAAGTTCCACAACGATCGTATCAATAACCTTCTTTTTGGGTTCTACCTGAGCCAGTTCGGGATAATAGGCTGCCAAGGAAACAACCATGGCCGACAGTATGCCCATGGGATGTCCGGTGGATGGGTATCCGTCAAAGAAATTTTTCATATCTTCATGAATCATCGAATGTCGGGTAAATGCATGAGAGAATTTTTCGTGCTCTTTTGCCGTAGGCAATCGTCCGTAGATTAAAAGATATGACGTACAGATAAAGGTGGAATGTTCAGCTAATTGTTCGATCGGTATTCCCCTATATCGCAAAATGCCTTTTTCGCCATTGAGGTAGGTTATTTTACTCATGCATGCCCCCGTGTTGGCGAAGCCTTGGTCCAAGGTAATGTAGGATGTTTGTTTGCGTAAATTTGATATATCCAGAGCCTTCTCCCCCTCGGTTCCAGTTATGACAGGGAGATCGATCGTTTTATTATCAAGAATTAGTTTTGCTTTTTTATTCATACAATTTCTCCGTTAGTAAATTTATACATTAGGTAAAAGTAAACATCGTAATATTTGAAGATTATAATATAAACGCTATTTAATTTCAACAAGCAAAAATGAAGCTGTGGCAAGCTTATTCTCGGTTGGATTTTTCAAGAGCTGAAGCGATCTTTTTAAGGAGGGTATCACTATCAATCGGCTTAAGAAGATAGTCGTCACATCCCTTATTATAGGCTTCTAGAAATCTCTTTTCATAGGCCGTAACAATAATGACCGGTATGCCTTCCCCTAAGGGAATGCCTACAGATTTTTCACTTTCTCGTATTTTATCGAGTATATCAAGGCCGTTAACTTCTGGTAACTCAATATCCAAGAGTAGCAGATTATATGGCTGCCCCTTTTCAAGGGCCAGATTGTATGCGTCAATGGCCTCTTTACCATTAGCTGCAAAATCACATTCAGCTACTTCACGAAGAATCTCAGCAATAAGTTGTCGGTTTTCGTAGTTATCATCAACAATTAAAATTCGATACATCAAAATATCCCCCATTATCTATACGGCAGTTAGCTTGCAGGCATATCTATTTTCCCAATATACTGCAATAACCTTTCTGATTCAGTTTTTAATATATCAAAATGTTTTAATAGGATATCAGGGGCCCCACCAGCCTTGACAGCGGTATGAAGGACCGTTTCAGGGCCAATGATGGTGTTTAAGCGAAGATTGCCGGCCGTCCCTTTAATCTCGTGAAGTATCATTCGCATTTGGTCTCTATCGTTCGACATTAGGGCATCATTAAATGAATTGAGCTTTTGGGGGAGGCTTTCCGCGAAGCTTTTTACCAATTTGACATAGATGTGTGGCCGTATTTTTAATTGCTGACTGACCTGATCTACATCGAGAATATTTTGGGGCGTTGGCGCATCCATAGATTTATCTAAGCCTCTTTGATTTTTTCAACCATTTGAGTTAATATGTCGAATTTTTTATGAAAGCTTGAAAGTAATTCTGCCATACGATTGATATTTTTATCTGACTTGGAAATGTTATTAATGTCCTTGGCGATGGTGGATAGCTCATCAATTCTTAAATTTGCAAAATCACCCTTTAAGCGGTGTGATATCGATTGAATTGTATCAATATCTGCTTGAGCAAGTGATTCCTTGAGGCATTTGATATCTTCGTTTGTTTGCGTGATGGCCTTATCAAGAATCCGCAAATAGATATTTTGATCAATGCTTAAGTCCGTACAATTTTCTTTAATGTTAAAATTTAATTGACACATAATTCTTACTAAATTTGTTAAAGGTTATCGTTTAGGCACAGCGCCCATCGTCATTTCGATAACCATTCTTTTTTTCCCATCTAATTGAAATTCGATTTCGTATAAGTTATATTCAGCATAACAAAAATCAACCCCATTAAAAGCATTGTTCCGGTAATTCCTGAAATGTGACATTTCAAGTTCAATATAGCCTGCGGAAGAGATCTCGGATTTAAATCTTCCAGAAACGATATTGCACAATGTCCCGCAGGAATCAAGCATGGCTTCTTCGCTTTCATCATCAACCGGGGGATATTGTAGCTTGCGCATGAGCTTGGCGATATAGTCTTGTTGAACATATACAACCAGCGCCCCAAGGGTTTTTTGCTTCTCTAGGTCTTTTTCGTTGGCATAAAAATTGACTGCAGATACGTAGGTTGGTTCATTATCGAATTTTTCCATGCCATCAGCCCGCATGCGTCCATCGAATTCGATAATCGAGTGATTTGTTTTTTTGGGTGGGGAACTAAACGTCAGCTCCCCGCGTTCTTTAAACAACGCGACAACCCCTTCTTCCAGCAGATCGGCAAATTTATCTAATTCACTATTTTGTTTTCCGAAAAACATGGTTCAATCCTCAATGAAACAAGGCATCAATATTTTTAATCGCTATCCTTCACAGAGACGAAATCTCTTATAACTTCAAGGATTGAATCCGGCGTATAGGGTTTGACGACATAACCAGCCAAATTCGGATTAACATTATATGCCTTTTTCTTGTTTTCGTCAGTCCCGGAAGCGGTAACCATAATTATTGATTTACTGGCCACTGCAGGTACTTTGACAACCGCCTCCATGAACTCCATTCCTGACATCTGTGGCATCTGCCAATCAAGCAGGATCAAGCATATCTCTTTGTATCGTGTCCCGAGTAATTGGATGGCATCCTCGCCTGTCTTGGCTTGCAGGAAATCATTAGTTACACCAGCTCCTTTAAGGACTTCTATGAGGAGTTCTCTTTCTAGATCAGAGTCATCAACGATTAAAATTTTTCCTTGATTCATAATGTCATATTACCAGATTTGCAGTGATAATAAAATCACATTTTTGTTGAACGAATAATCTTTTCTTTGAGTTGGTCTGCGCCAAAGGGCTTGGCTAAATAATCGGTCATCCCCACTTCATAACACCTATCCTTCTCTTCCTGAAATTCCGCTGCCGTTAAGGCGACAATGGGAATGTTATTTTTCAATTCGTTTCGGATGATTTTTGTGGCTTCAAGCCCACCCATGACGGGCATTTGAAGATCCATGAAGCATATATCATACTCATTTTTCTTCAATATTTCAATAGCTTCTTGCCCGTTTTGCATATAATCACATTTGCATCCGAGGGATTCAAAATGAACGCGTAATAATTCCTGGTTAGGCGCGCTATCTTCGACCACTAAAATACGGATGCCTTCACAGGATATTTTATGTAACATATCAGAAGATAGAATCCGGCCCTTGGGAAGTTTTTCGCCAAGTAATCGGTTGATAACGTCCATGACCTCCCCTTTGATAATGGGCCTGGCCAGGAAATGATGGAACCCGGCCTTTTTAAAATCATCGGTTGCATTTACCTCAACATTAGTCGAAATGGCAACCAATTTAATGTTTTTATATCGTTCTTGCCGTTTGATTTTATGCGCGAGCATAAATCCCTCTTTATTATCAAGGCTTGTATCGATAAAAATGATATTAGGAAGCGATTTGTTTTTTTCTTCTAGCTTAATAAGAAGATCCATGGCCTTTTGAGCATTGTTGGTAATAGGTAAAACATTTAATTCCAATTTTTTACATAACTCCACTAACGGTTTTGTTGAACTTGCATTATCATCAATGATCATAATGTGAGTGCCTTGATAGCCTTCGATGGTGGACGATTCTTTGGGTTGCACACTGCCTTCAAGCAACTTAACCGTGAATTGAAATTTACTGCCTTTTCCTAGGGAGGATTCAACCCATATTTTGCCCCCCATGGTTTCAACGAATGTTTTGCACAAAGCCAAGCCTAAACCACTGCCTCCATACAGCCTCGTGGTTGAATCCTGCGCTTGCGTGAAGGATTCAAAGATGGCATTTTTGCGGTCTTCGGGGATCCCTATACCTGTGTCTTTTACAATAAAAAGGAGTTCATGGGGCTCATCGATATTTTTGGGTGTTTTATGGACATGAACGTTCAGGCCGATTTCACCTTTTTCCGTGAATTTAATGGCATTGTCCAATAAGTTTAAAAATATCTGTTTCAATCTTGTAGGATCCCCCACCAAGTTGCGGGGCACAGTATCCTTGATGTCAAAATATAAATTAATAGGCTTCTTAACCAATCGTGTTCGGATAATCTTAAAGACATCTTCAATGATGTAATCCAGGTTGAAATCAACATTTTCTAATTTAATTTTTCCGGACTCTACTTTTGAAAAATCAAGGATATGATTAACTATTTCTAAGAGCATTTTGCCGCTTAAAATTATTGTATTTACATGCTCTTTTTGTTTGCGGTTGAGGGAGCCCTCTTTTAAAAGATCCGTAAAGCCAAGGATGGCATTGATTAGTGTCCGGATTTCATGGGACATGTTGGCTAAATATTCACTTTTAACCCGAGCTTCATTTTGTGCTTGCTGGGTTAATTTTATTGCCAATTCCCTTTCTTTGATTAGTTCTCGTTGCCTTTCAGCCAGTTTGCTTTGCACATCTTTTAATTCCTTGCCAGTTTTTTCAAAATCATTAATTAATTGAGCCAAGGTGTCCTTCTCAATTGTGACCATAGTGTCTGGTGATTCAAGTGATTTTGCGATACGGCTACAGACAGTCATGTCAGGCTTAAAAACAATGGTGGGCTTTGATTTTGGTGTTTTCGTAAAAGATGCCTGGCTGGCTATCTTTTGACTGGTTAATTTTTTTAAATCATTAATTAAAGGACCTATATCAAGATAGGATTCCTTCGTGATTTTTCCACCATGCTCAATTTGATTGTCAAGCAATTCAAGTAAGCTTTGAAGATTATTAATAGCCTTAGTGGTTAGTAGGCCAACATCCCCTTCAAAATGCAGCAGATCCTTGCGAACCATATCTAACATTGTTTCCGTTTCGGTTGTTAGACAGAAAATATCATGAAGATTCAAGAAATCCGCAAGCCCTTTGATCGTATGAAATGTTTTAAATACATTCTCGATCGATTCCTTGTCGGAAGCGACGGTCTCTAAGACCAGTAAAGAGTTTCGGGCTGAAATAAGGTGCCGCTGAGCTTCCCGTGAAAAATCGGTCAACAAATCGCGGCTCTCATCCAGATTTAATTGAGGAATTTGTGAGATAAAACTTTCTTTTTTCTTCGCCATTTTTTAATTGAAGTGGTTATTCTTGATGATTATTTTTTATTTCCTTTATGGCTTCAGCAATATCTAAAAATCGGTCAATAAGCCTTGGTTGAAAATGGGTCCCTTTTTCTTTATCTAATTGTTCAAGCGCTTTATCGACATCCCATGCTTTTTTATAGGGGCGTTCGGATGTTAGGGCATCAAAAACATCACATATCCCGCAAATTTGACCAACGAGGGGGATTTCGTTGCCTTTTAATTGTTGAGGATATCCGCTCCCGTCCCATTTTTCTTGATGGGTTAGAGCGATGATTTCGGCCATTTTCATAACGGGAGCATTGCTCCCGGATAGAAGTTGAGATCCGATTGTCGTATGTGTTTTCATTATTTCAAACTCTTCAGGAGTCAAGGCACCAGGTTTAAGAAGAATGCTGTCCGGGATGCCGATCTTGCCGACATCATGTAAGGGGCTGGCTTGAAACAATAACTCACACTCTTCATCATCCAGCCCTAATGAGCGACCGAATCTCTCACAATAATAACTCATCCGTATGATATGGCTCCCCGTATCGCCGTCTCTGAACTCAGCAGCCATAGCCAGGCGCCGAATGATATCTAGCTGTGTTTCTTTGAGTTCTTTTGTCCTCTCATTCACCTTTTGTTCTAAAATTTTATTTTGATTTTGCACTTGCAAATGTAAACTGCGCATCATGATCATATTTCGTATGCGAAAGAGGATTTCGATATTTTCATAGGGTTGATTCAGAAAATCAGTGGCCCCTGACTGCAGGGCCCTGATGCGCACATCAGAACTTTTATCTTCTGATAATGCCAATATCGGAAGATAGTGCTCACGCCTAAATTCATTCATTTGCTCCATGACTTGAAAACCATCCAAATGAGGCATTAATAGATCTAGAACGATCATATCCGGCTTGAAATCTTTACATGTAGCGATTGATTTTAGAGGATCGGATTGACATTCGATATTTTGGTATCCTTCCTCTCGGAGAAGTTTATCAAGATATAAAGCATGTAATTTCTGATCATCAATGATGAGGATCCGTGCTTTAAAAATTTCATCTAGTGAAATCATAAGAATTTCTTTTTAGTGGTTGATGAATACTATGCAGGTGTATTGTAGAATGAAAATAGCCTAATTTTAAGGGAAAAATTATTTCTTTTATAATATGGCATTTTCTGAAAATATTAAAATAAAATCGATTTTTTCTTTAATTCATCCAGGAAGGAATAATCGGTCAGATCACAATGAATAGGTGTTATGGTCACATAGCCTTTACGTAATGCTTGGATGTCATGGGAAGAAGCACTTCTCTTCGCGGGTATGGATGCTGATAGCCAGTAATAGCTTCGGGCGTACGGATCTTTTCTTTTTAAAAATTTACTATGGATGGGCTCAATACTTTGCCGTACGATACGCATGCCTTTAATATTCTCTGATTTTTTATTCGGGACATTGACATTAAGAAAAGTTTGCTCTGGAAGCTTCATTTTATTAAATATTTTGGCCAGTTTTGCCCCGACAACGGCCGCGTACGAGAAATCCGGGTTATTAAAGGTAGCCAGGGAGATAGCTATCGATGGAATTCCTAACATCGCCCCTTCTCTGGCTGCTGCGATTGTCCCTGAATAAAAAACACTATATCCGCAATTGGGGCCTAAATTAATTCCAGATATAATTAGGTCCGGCTTTTTTTTCAGAATGACCCGTAAGGCCACCTTAACACAATCAGCCGGTGTTCCGCTTATACCATAAAACGAATTTTTGTTGAAAACTTTAACTTTTTGAACCCAAAGTGGATGCGCCAGTGTGATCCCATGTCCAACGGAACTACGCTCACTGTCCGGAGCAACAACTGTTACTTTGGAAATTTTTGACAATTCTTTATAGATGGCCCGTAGTCCTTCACCATGAATGCCATCATCATTGGTTAACAATATTTGCATATATGGGCTCCTTGTTGACTTAAAGTGATCTCAATTTATTTACAATCTTTACGCTGCCGGCGGGCATCGGATATTGTTCAAAATCTTTTAATGTAATCCATCTCCTTTTTTTATTGGATTTGGGATATATGTCTAACTTGCAGAACCAAACATGAAGCTTAACCCGGTAACGGGTATATGCGTGATTGACTAATGTAAAGTAATCTGCGCGGCTTACGTTGACACCCAGCTCTTCTTTGATTTCACGTTTTAAGGCTTTCAGCTGTGATTCCCTTTGTTTGATTTTACCACCAGGAAATTCCCATAGATCTGCTAATAATCCTGTGGGGGGCCGCTGTTGGATGAGATATTTTCCCTTGTGAACAATAACGGCAATAACGGAATGGATCAATTCATTCTTTTTTTTAACTTGTGTGGGAATAATATTTTGTTTGTTTGAGTTATAAGCGAAGCAACTTTTATTGATTGGGCATTGGTGGCATTGAGGATTATTTGAATGGCAAATAAGCGCACCCAATTCCATCAAGGCTTGGTTAAAAATATCTGGTGTTTTATGCGGAATGATTTGCTCCAGGTATGTATAAATTTTTTTGTCATGGCTGTTATCAGCCTTACCTTTGAGGCCAAGCTGGCGCATCATAACACGTCTTACGTTGGCATCTACTATCGTATATGGTTTCTTAAATGCTAAACTTAAGAGGGCCCCGGTTGTGTAAGGTCCAAAACCAGGCAGTTTTCTTAAACGATCTGAGGTCGAGGGAAACATTCCTCCGTATTTTTTGACTATGATTTTAGATGTTTTGTGGATAGATTTCGCCCGATTATAGTATCCCAAACCCTGCCATGCGCGAAGGATATCTATTAGAGAGGCTTTGGCAACATTTTCTATCCGGGGAAAACGCTCAATCCATTTCGTGTAATAGCCCAAAACGGTATTTACCGTTGTTTGTTGGAGCATGATTTCAGAAATCCATATTTTATAAGGATCCTGTGTATTGCGCCAGGGTAAGTCTCTGGAATTTTTCAGATACCATCTTTCAAGATTTTTTGAAAATGATCTATTTTTTTGCATTGGATTATCAGATAGTCAAGAATTTTATCGGATGATTGCTGTTGGTGATGAAGACTTTTTCACCGAATGGAAAAGGAATTTTTCTATGGGAACCATCGATATAAATAAAGCCATCCTTCATAAGTGATTGAACAAGAATGCGTTCTGGCGGCCTTATGATGCTACCGGTCAGAGAATATTTTTTATGCCATTGCCCATACATTTCTCGGGGCCTGTATTGCCAGTTTTGGCTTTTAAAGGGTAAGATTTTGCCTCCCGCTGAATGAACGGCACTCGTAGAGCCAACCGCCGTTGAAACCCAGAGCCCAGAGCTGCGATGCTCCTCCCGTTTTTTCTTATACCCAATCAGATAGCGGCTCATGGCCGCAGGATTTTTATTGGTAATTAGAATATCATTAAGAAAAAGATGGTCATATTTCGATGCGGCAAACTTTAATTTTAGGCGGTGAAGGCGTATGATTTTATAATGTCCAGAAAATATACGATCGAGGATACGTATATAGTTATGAGAATTCGCTATGCACAGGCGGCCGACACTCCATATGGGATCCGAATTTATACCTGCCATGGTTTGTTGTTCTACCTGACGTGCTGCATCTAGAAATGTCCCATCCCCGCCAACGGTTATGATCATATCAAACGGTTTGAAGTCAAATGTTTTACCTCTCCAGAGTTTTTTAAAGGGAATATTTTTCTTTTTAAGGTATTGTTCGATTTTCTGGAGGGTTTCGTAGTGTCGGATATGCGTGCGCTTGAACCGTTTGTCAAAATGGGGGTGTTTTTTAAGCTGTTTTGTGAAATCCCCTTTCTTCTTCAAATATTGAAGGGAGCTTAATTTATATACGAGGAGGATGTTTTTAAAACGCATCATTTTTGATCCCCGATGGCTCCACTATGATTAATAAACTGTACTTGGCGTCTTAACGTGTTGAATGAATGATACACCTTGTCGGCTTCTTTCAAAAAATGTTGCGGCAATGATGTCGTCAGTGCTAAGCATTTAATCCCGGCAGCCTTGGCAGACTTGATCCCGGATGGGGCGTTTTCAATCACTACGGCCTGAGCTGGATTGAGTTTAAGAAGGTCCAGGGCCTTTTGATAAGGTTCAGGGTCAGGTTTGCCAAGATAAACATCACTGCCTGTTATGATAACGGTGAAATATTTTATTATTTTTTCAGGTAATATTCGGCGGACCTCATGTTTTGCCGTTCCAGTTACAAGGGCCAAGGGAATTTTTTTAGAATGTAGAAATTTCAAGAAATTCCTCGACCCCGAAATGTATTTTTGTTTAACGATTCTTTTAAATATTTTTTCTTTTTGCAACAGTAGTCGTTTAGCCTTGGGGGGGGAACACACAATGCCGTAGTCATTAAAGATAGAAATCAGACTATGGACACCTCTTTGCCCTTCTCTTTTATAGACATCAATCCTTTTGACCTTTAATTGTTCTTGGGCCAAAACGGATTTCCAAGCGTGATAATGAAATGGCATGGTATCTGTAATAACGCCATCTAAGTCAAAAATAACTGCTTTGATATATAATTTCATTTTATATTTATTTTATATGCACACTATTAAAATAGTTAAAGAATCATTTAAGATTAACTGCATGTCTTGCAAGTTTCAAGGTTTTTTTTAAGATCGAAAATTTTAATACCGGTAGGATTCCAATTGGCATGCCTTGAAGATTTGCGGTTCTTCCATGCATAAATAAACAGGTGTGGTTCTATTATTTTTCCTGATCCACCGCAACATTTTTTGGTAAATATCAATCCTCTGTTTTGTTGTGTAACGTAATTTTCGGTCGAATCCCAAGACCAATTCTTCATTAAGAATCGGATGCCCAGGGAATCGATTTTCAATGACTTGTTTAAGGAGAGGGCTCAATCGTAAGCCCCCAAGACTGATCCAGGCCACATCATTGGGCGATACACTGCTTAAAATTTTATCGACAGTTGTTTTATATTCCTGTTCCCATCCGGGGATACATATAATTGGATCAAAATGGAAGGCAACCTTATACCCCGCTTGAGCACAATCTATGGCGGCATTAAGTCTTTCCGTAAACGTGGCTGTATAAAATTCCATGGTATCGACAATACAAGGCGGGTTCATGGACCAGGCAATAATGATATTGGGACATGCTTTTTGGTCTAGTAATGACTTGATATGGACGCTTTTTGTTTTTAGTTCAAATAAGGTATCCGGGTATTGTCGGAAAAAATGCACAAGGGATTTCGAATAATGTGTGAGGTTATCAAGGGCTAACGAATCGGTGAATTGACCTGTTCCAAGGCGGATGTGTTTTGGATAATCGTTAAAATCTTGAAAAAAATCTTTAATATTCGCGGGTAGAACGATGCCAGGGGCGTTTATATAGCATTGCAGGTGACAATAAACACATTCAAAGGGGCATCCTATGCCTAAATTAAAAATATGATATCCGCAAGAAACGGCTTTATTGGCGCACGGACAAGGCAGGAAGAAATTATGGTTTTCTTTGATGATGAACAAACGTTTACATCGATCATTGTAGCTATTGATGGATGTATCGATCTTGCGAATATATTCTTTATATGTGTCAATTTCATGAATATTTTTATTAGCATATTTTTTTCGGGTTGTCAGAGCCAAATTTGTATGGGAAACGGATTTTTCAATGAAGATGTCCTCAGGCTCAAAATTAAAATCCTTGTCTATGTTTACTTGGTAGGATTTTTTTATCTTCATGCTGGGCAAAGAGTAGTCGGATATAGATATATTGGATGAAGTAGGAAAGCGTCGAGAAAATAGGTATTTCTTAAGCTGATGAAATGTGGTGACATTTTTAGCCGATTGAGGAATGATTTGATAGGGATCGCTCTTTTCTCTTTGGGAAATTTCATAAAGAAGACGGACTATTTCTTGTGATTTGTTGCGGCCGTATTTTGGAAAAGTCTTTGAAACGTAGGTTTGGATTTCTCTAAGCAGTGGCGCCGTCATTTAACCTGAAGCCCTTAATGATATCGTTAATTTGTGATAGCTCATCTTGAGTCAAGTCCCAACTAAGAGCTTCGGTGTTTTTGATGACCTGATCGACATTGCGGCACCCAACAATAACGCTTGTCACGCCATTTTGCTGTCGGATCCAGTTAAGGCATAGTTGATTTAAAGGACGATTGAATTTTTGAAGCTGTGAAAGAAGGGTTGAAACCTTCTCGTAAGCATCTCCTTTATAAAACTTGTAGAAAAATGAGCGGGCATCATTTTTTACAAAAGAATGCGCTTGAGAGTATTTCCCCGTAAGGATCCCTCCTGCCAATGGACCGTAGGCCAGAAAATTTATGTTCTCATTGCGACATAAGGGTAAGATGGCTTCCTCAACATTACGCGTTAGCAAGGAATATTGGTCTTGAATACTTGTGATTTGTGTGTATGGCAGGGCCTCTTTTATTTGTTCGGGTTTAAAATTGGATAAACCAACATGGCGTATCTTACCTTGGTTTTTGAGTTGATTCAGCGCGTCTATGGTTTCTTCGATAGGCGTATTGGGATCGGGCCAGTGGCATTGATAGAGATCAATGCAATCAATGTTCATGCGTTTTAAAGAGGCATGGAGCTCGTTAAATATTGATTTTTTGGAAAGATCGATAGTGATCTTTTTACCTTGGGCCCTTAACCCGCATTTTGTTGCAATGATGACTTGATCACGTTTCCCGCGCATAGCCTGTCCGACGATTTCCTCGCTAAGGCCATTACTGTATATAGGAGCTGTATCAATGATATTTATCCCGTGATCAAGGGCGGCATGGACGGCATTCAAATTATTTTCCCTGTTGGATCCAGACCAGGAATCACCGCCGAAAACCCATGTGCCCAAAGTCAAAGCAGAGATGGGAAGTTTTGATATTGAATTTTTTTGGGAGATCATAATTTATATTTCATAAATTTGATTTTAGAAAATTATTTTTCTAAAAAACGGTTAAGTAAGTAGGCGCTGCTAAAGCCGAGCAGAAGGAAAATAATTGCAAAGAAGACTTCCCCATTCCACTCAGATGGCAAAATGTTGATTTCATGAATGGGTATGATCTCACCTTTTAACGTTATGATGGCCTGTATGGTCTTCTTCCAAGGCCATATTTTTCTTACAGATCCTAGGACAAGGCCGGTCAAGACGGCCATTGTTGGGTTGGGGTACTTGTTCATGAGCCAGGATAAAATTTTAACAAAGGAAAGTAATCCAACAATACACCCCAGGGCCACAACTCCCAAGGGAACAAAGTCAAGATTTTTGATAGCCTCTAGGATGAACTGATATTTGCCAATTAATACCAGAACGAATGAACCGGATATGCCCGGCAAGATCATGGTGCAGATCGCTAAGGCCCCGCTAAAGAAAAGGAACCAATAGGATTCCGGTGTTCGCACCGGGACTAGACCTATAAGCAAATACATGATGGTGGCAGTAAGGATCCCTAAGGATATGGATATACGGTTCCATGGACGAACATGTTTGGCTATAACTGGGACCGATGCTAAAATTAGGCCGAAAAAGAATGAAAAGACCCACACCTGATAATTATCTAAAAGATATGATAGGACCTTGGACAGGGAAAAAATCGCGATGAGGACGCCGGTCAACAAGGGGAGCAAGAAGCTGGCCTGTATATGCTCTAGAGCTTTTTTGAAACGCAGTGACATTAATAAGTGGATCAACTCCTTGTCAAAAGATTTTAGCGAATCGATTAATGATTGGTATATGCCAAGCATTAGCGCAATAGTGCCGCCGGAAACGCCAGGTATGATGTTGGCCGTTCCCATTAGAAAACCAAAAATAATATTATTGATGATAGGCCTTTTGTGTAGCAAGAAATATAAAACATTTTGGATTTTACTCAAGTCATTCTCCTTTTTTCGATAACCACCCTGCGACATCCTGGGAGTAGTGGGCCGGGATGTTATTTCTTTCAAGAATATTTTTAGTGATTGCTTCAATATTTGAGTTTTTGATGATGATGGGCGTTTTCATCTCCGTTTCAAAGATCATTAGATCATCGACGCTGTTTTCGGTTAACTGGACAAATTCTTTAAATGATAGGAATTTTTTGCCATTGACCGAGTCTATGATTTGATTGCTATAGGAGTGGTACCCTACATTGATGTCATCTGGAAGAACTGTCAGCAAGACAACAATATCCTTTTTCCTTTCAGGGTTGAGGCGCCCAACACCTAAAATGTAATTGAGAAAATTATCAGGGGCCTCCTTCCACCATTTGTGCCCCCATACCTGGATAAGGTCGGCACTCAGGACGGTAAAGACCAATCCCCCATAAATATAATATGATGGTTTAGTAAAAAAATTGGGGTCGGGGACCAAATCATCATAGTTGTTGATCGGGATGGTCAATGTTTTGATGTTTCCGTTGCGACTAATTTCGGCCTCGATTTTTTCCCCTATCTGTTTTTGCGTTATAAGAAAGGAGAGGCTAAGGCGTTCACCATCGCGATAGGAGAACGTCCCATCAACCCCTATCGGGACTCCGTCTAGTTCGAACAAAATATCCCTTTCCTTAAAAAATTGATCAGCTGGAGAATAAGGGGCTGTCCAGGTTATAATGACCCCCCCCTCTTGGTCGACAATGTCATAATGTTGCCTAAGAGTTTTGTTCTCCGTGTTATGATATTCAACCCCCAAGGATGGGAAACCGTCATATTTTTGATCCTCAAGATCCTCTATAAAATGATTGATGATAGGTGTCGGTATCATGTAGCCTATATTTTGGCTGTTGGCTATGATCTGCATGGCAACACCTATAACTTTATTGTCCTTTAAGACCGGTCCCCCGCTATTACCGGGATTGATCGCAGCATCGATCTGCACACTTAATAATCTTTTTCCACTTTGTGAATAGGGTATTACTTCTATACGTGAGACGACACCTTTAGTAATAGAAAGTTTATCTCCCCCAGTTGGGAACCCGAGCACCATGACAGAATCCTGCAATTGAGGTAGCTCTGAGAAACTTAATACAGGTGTATTCTGGAAAAAGGTTGCATCATTAACGGTTAATATAGCGAGGTCGCAATCATGTCCAATCGATAGAAGTGTGGCTGTATATTTCTTGGGATCAGATTCCTTGCGGACTTGAATAAAAGTGGCGTCTTGGACTACATGCGCGTTGGTGATAATGCGGTTGCCAGAAATAATAAAACCTGAACCCGTGGCGGCTTGACTTCCTTTTGATTGCCATGGTCGATAAAAATCCATTGGATTTTTTGTGACAAAAATCTTTACGACCGCATCCCTGGGGTCCACTGTCGCATGAGCGGTTAATGAATGTATACCAACCATAAAAAGGCAGAATACATATTTTAAAGTAGTCCCGCGCAGACTCATTTGAAATTTATGTTGCATGGGATTAATTCCTTTCAATAATATTGATTTTCTGCAAAAGGATCCTTTTATTGATCTCGCAATAATGTGGAGAGGTTTTTTTTGGTTCTTTGATAAATGTTAGCGTTTGATAAAGGAAACGCATGGGGCCTATGGTGAATTATTTCTTGATTGAATTGCGCCCGATTGGAATCTTCAGGCTGTTCGCTTTCAAACTTATGGTTTATTTGGCTGAGCTTTTCTTCCAGTTTTTGTAATATTTCTGTTTTGTGTTCTAAATGGTTATGCACTTCAGCCAATCTGCTTTTGTAGATTTCAAGTATACCAGAAAGCTCCATCAATTTGTGGTCTTTTGACGTTGAAATTTCTTCCATTTGTTCGAGTTTTTTGTCTTTTTCAGAAAGGGTTGCTGATAATTTCGAAATTTGTGAATTTTTAAGCTTGAGGTTTTTCTCGAGTACAAGATATCTTTTTTGAAGATTTTGAAATTCTGTCCTTAGCTGGCCCATCAAAGTGCGGTTCTCCAACGCTTCACTGCGCATGGATTTCTTTAAATGTGAAAAAGATGTTTTTAGTTCAATCAACTCGTCATTGGAGGAACGCTGGTTCAGGGCGATGTTGATCTTATCAACTTCTTGTTCAAGATTTTGGATGATATCGTCCTTTTCTATAATAACCTTTTGCATAAGGTTGATACGTTGGTTGGCATCCATCAGATCATCTTTAAGCAACTGGGTTTCATCTTCTTTATCGGCTAGGATGCGATCCTTCTCATAAGCCGATAGTGACATGGCAGCCAGTTCCCGTGTGAGGTGGACAACTTTTTCGTCTGTTTCTTGGATTCTTTCTTTAACAACGTCAAATTCGAGCCGTACATCTGTTAGCTGTTGCGAGAAGACATCGAGGATTCGTTCTTGTTTGATAATATAGTTGTCTTTTTCTTCGATTTTTGATTCCAGGCTATCGATCTGATGTTGGAGTTTATCATTTTTGTATACTTCGTTGACTTTTTTATAGTTGGCAATGATTTGTCGTTTCATTTTACGTAGTTTATCATGGGTGGATTGCATGTCCTCTAGCAATATTGTGAAGTTTTCTTTTTTATCGACGAGCTTTCTATTAATGCCCTCTAATTGAAAATTGGGGTCATCATTTTCAAAAATATGTAATATTTCTGGAAAAGAATTAAGATTTCGGCCTTTTTTAATGGTTGCGATCATTGCAAGTTCTGCGGATTCACCGCTGTCGATATGCTGAGCGATGAATTCTATCGTTGCAAGGTTAGCTGCTTCAATCTGATAAATTCTTTGTGTCAAAAATGTTAAGAAATCAAGCAGATTGATATATCGATGCAATAGCGAACGCTGTTTGATGGTAAAGGATTTTGACGAGGTTACTATTTTTTTCAATGCCTGTTTGGCTTGAGTATTGTTAAGATTTACAAGGAGTGCTTTTATATATTCTTTTGTAGCCAGCCTTTCTTGGCCATTTTGGGTTAAAAAGTTGGCGTACTCACAATAATTGCCATAGTCAGGCTTTTTTTCATAGGCTAAGACGAGGGAAGGCGTTACGATCACTAAATTCAACGCCATGTAAATGATTAAGGAATAGAAAATTTTGAAATATTTAGAATAGAAGTTCGGCATGGCACATATTATTTCTTGGATTTTGAGAATCATATCATTACGACGACAAATGATCAATGAACAAACATGAAGTAAATCTTATTGGTTTGTCTTTAAGCAATTTATCAGGCATTTCTTGGTCGGGTCCATTATTTTTAAAAAAAGTGTTTTTGAAATATGATAAATCTCATCATTAATATTCCATTTTGCTATGATATGTATGGGGAAGGACTCATCTTTTGGTGATTGGGGTATTCGAATAGCGTAATTTAATGAACTTTTAGTGTCCTCCAAAACATAATCGCGTGAAATTACATATATGCTTGATGGCAAAGGAACATTATTGTCAAATGCCAGTTTAAGGGGAACAATAGAATTGGGTGAGACAGAGGCATTCTGGGATGGTGTTAAAATTTTGATATCATAAGTATCCACGGCTTCGGTAATTAACTTTTTGTCATCAATTGTGATCTTATCTTTGGGGATTGCTAGATTGATGGGGGTATTCATGCCCGGTTCTATGTTATCAACCGATAGGATAAGTTCCTGAAATTTTTTAATAGGGTTCTCGAAAATCAAGGTATAAGAGATTGAGTCGTTGGGATATAAGCTTTTTTTATGATCAGATGCGGGGGCATCGGCCTTGGATTCCATAAGATTATATTTATTAAAATAATTATCTTTAAGATAAAAACTATAATATAAATTAAGGTCAATCTTTTTAATCGAAGTAAAATTTGTAATCTTTAGAGATAACGAAAGTGCTTGGGATGGTTGGTTTTGCGCTGAAGATAGTTGTTTAAGATTTAATGGAAAAGGAATAAATGCCGCCCGACACACATCGATTGTGTACCCGTTGATATGCCGGTAAGATACGATTGGGTTGTGGCATTCTTCAGCCCTTGCAGGCGGGATGGGCATAATAATTATTAAAAAAAGGATAATAATGCGTAGCATTGGAAAGGCAATAAGTTATGATTTTGACTTCATTATATCATAGCTTATTGGAGTTGCAACAAAACACTAGAAAATCACTTGTCTGTGAATGGGGTAAATTTAAATGGCATAACTGGAGCTATTTATGAAGGACGCAAATGATTTTCAATACAATCAATCAGTTCTTTAAGATTGCTGGGTTTTGCAAGAAATGCATGCCCACCAACATTCCCATTTTGTGAAGCCACTTCATCTTTACGAATGGTCGCCGTTAGAAAAACGATGGGGGTATTCTGTAAGGAATTGTGGTTTTGCAGTTGATAGCATATGTCAGGGCCTTCAGAATCAGGCATGATGATATCCAGCAATATTAAATCAGGATGGTAAGCCAGCGCCGATTGCAAGGCTCGGACTCCCCGATTCTCCACCTTGACCAGATAATTGCCTGTTGCCTCAAGATTTAATTTCACCATTTCGGTAAAGCCAGGTTCGTCATCGATTATAAGAATTTTCTTTTTAGACACTGTCGTACCCTTCTTTATGAGGTTGCCTTAAAAATAAGCCGCGCCCTGGCACCTTTCTCATAATTATTTAGCATGATGGAGCCTCCATGGCTTAATATGATCGTACGCGCGATAGATAGCCCCAGACCGACCCCTCCTGCCGCTCTGCGAGTTGTGAAGAACGGGTCAAATATTTTTGATAGGTGGTCTTCTGGAATGCCAATCCCTGTATCATCGATATCAAGGATAACAACCCGTGCACCATCAGGCGGCATCATTTGAGGATCCCCATGCCACATTAGAGAATTAGAATTGAAATTTTTTGCGCAGGTGTTTATGATCAATTCCCCTCCCTTGGGCATTGCAAGGATGGCATTAAGGAGCAAATCAACGATGACTTGTTCGATCCTGTTTTTATCAATACGAATTTTGGGGATGCGATTTGTAAAGTGGCTAACAATTTTCACGCTATTTTTATCGCATTGATGTTTAATCAAATGCAGGGATTGCTCAATAACTTCATTAATAGATTCCGGTTTTATTTTAAGATTTGATAAGCTGGCAAAATCTAACAGGTCTTTTACGATCTCATTAGCTTTATGTGTCGCATCCTTGATGGATTGGATAGTTAACTTGACTTGTTCATCTGCTTGTTCGAGTTTCGTATTAAGGAATTCAACACCGTAGAGGATGGTTGCAAGGGGGTTTTTAACTTCATGGGCAACCCCGCTGGCCAGGCCACCCACCACATTCATTTTTTCGGCCTGTATAAGTTGGGCCTGTGTTTCTTTAAGGCGATTATAAGCATTTTGCAGTTCCTCTTCAGCTTTTTTCCTCTCTACAGCATAATATAGGGATTTTATGAGACCATATGTTTTATATTTTCCTTTAATAAGATAGTCTTGTGCGCCTTGGGTGACTGCCTGTAAACCTAAGTTGTCTTGATAGGCCCCGGTGTTGACAACAATAGAAATTTGAGGATAGTGTTTGTTTAATTTTTTTAAAGTATCAATCCCCATCGCATCTTTCAAATTTAAATCAAGTATGCAGACATCGACGGGATGTTTCGATAAGATTTCAAATGCGTAATTCAGTGAATCAGCCGATTTTATGTCAAATGAGCCCAAGGTGGACTTTGATAGCATGCCACAGAGCATGGCCGTGTCCACAGGATTGTTTTCAACAATTAATACGGAAAGTTTTTTTGAAAAATCTCTGCTCATTGTTTTAGTTATTTTAATACATATCTATTTTAAAGTAAATCATAGACGCATTCAATGACAAGAATAAAAAAATTTATATCTGTTTGATTTAACGCAACCTGTATAAAATAATTAATCTATGGGCAGTATCTGTGACAGGTCAGGGATATTTTTTCTTATCCAATCGGCTTCAGGTCCTTGGCGATTTAGTTGTAGATATTTCTTGAAATAGTCGGTAGCAACATCTCTGTCACCTAAAGATTCGGCAGAGCGGCCCGCAAAGTAGTAAGCATCCATGTAGGCTTCAGGCCTGAGGTCGATGACGTTTTTGAAATGATCGTAGGCTTTGGAATAGTTGGCGGCATTAAAGTATAAATTGCCTAAATTATATAATAGTCGACTATCTTTCATGCCTAGGCTCACTGCCTTTTCAAGATAAAGAATGGCCTTTTCGTTTTGGCCTTTTTCTTGGTATAGATAGCCTTGCGCTTGTAATAAATATTTATCCGTAATAGAGTTTGAATAGAATTTCATAGATTTTTTGAAATAATCGATGGAATCTTCGTACTGCTCCATATTTAGGTAGGATAAACCAATATAATGGAAAATATCGGCAGAGTCTTGTTTGAGCGCTAAAGCCTGCTTAAAAGTTTCTAAGGCTTTATCTGGCGCCTTGAGTTTGTTTAAATAAAGGACGCCTATCCTTGTTAATATTTTATATTTCAGATCATCTTTAGGATTCAATTCCAAAGCTGTTTGGAAGAACTCCAAAGATTTTGCATGGTCATGCTGAGAATATAAATACTTGCCAATTAAAAAAAAGGTTTCCGGCTCCTCCGGCAATAAGGTAAGGTACTTTTGTGTTAATTCTTGAATCTCCCGATGTTGTTCAAAAATGTTTTCCAAAAGTGAGTAGTTTATATGTACTGCGGGCAATAAAGGTCCTAATTCTAGGGCTTGGACCGCAAAAGGTAATGCATGATTTCGGATGTCTTCCATATTAAAATAATTATCAAATTGGTATGCTTCAATAATGTATATGCGGCTTATCCCTAAATAACCTAATGGTGAATTCGGATATTTTTCTATCAAATGTTCAAAATATTTATTTGCTTTTTTTAATTGATGACCATCACCAGTATATTCTTGGATAAATTGTTCGCCTTTCTGATAAAAATAATTGGGCGTCTTGGTGGGGCAAGCTTGGAGGGGATGAATATAAATACCCCCCATAAGCACAACATATAATATAAATAAATATGTAATTATATATCTCATGATACCTCTTTATTCTCTAAATTAATGATCTACGAAAGTGTACCATTTATTTTTAGGTGATTTAAAGATAAGAGGAAGATGAAGGTGAAAGCGTTTTCTAAGAAGAAGAATTTTTGCGGAAATATTTGATAATAAATGAATTGCGGAAATAGATGATCATGGGAAATATAATAATTATATAAAATATAAAAAGAATTAAAAACGGTTGAGGGTTATATTTAACTAGATCATTAACACGAAATAAATATATATTTGTACCTTGGGCTACAGAGCAAGCAAGATTCATAAATGATAAAAAGAGTAGTGGAGGTATGCCCCAGAGGACAACTTGAAGGGCCCAGGGACGTGACGTAAATAATCCTACGCCAGTAATATAAAATATTATCGGTGTCGCACCATAAACTAAAAAACCACCCAATGAATATAAATTTGTTATAAAAATAGAGCCTAACCCGGAGAAACTAATTGTTGCAAGAATCTCGAAGAACAGGATTAGCGTTAAAAATCCCCCAATAAAGGTAAGAATAATAGCGAAAATTGAAACTCCAAGAGGTCTATATCTCGGCATATGAAATGAATGGTTAATAGATTTTTTTATGGTTTTGGCGCTGCGGTATTATCGGTATACGTTTGCGATTCTATGATCTCCCCTTTTTTGTTGTAGGATATCTTTTTTAATAACGCACCTTGTTTGTAGAAATATTCATATTTTAAAACACCATCTACATCAAATTCTTGATACGTGCCGTCCATAAGTTCGAATAGAACCGGCTGATCGTTTTCCAGGATCGGTCGCCCTTCTTTATCAAAAGCCTTAATGGTTTTTGGAGGTGGACGATTAACCCTGTTTTCAGCATTGTAAATCGAGGAAACAAGTTTGGGTAATAAAAATAAAAGCACAAAAATGATTGTGCTGGTGATGATTGTCGCAGTTAGAAAATGATTGGTGCGAATATTTTCATGTTTGATATTATTCTCGGCATCAAATATCAATAAAACTAGCCTCTCTTCGCTATACCCCCCCCTATTGTTTTTGGCCTGAAAAACATCAATATGAAGTGATTTGGCATAATCAATTAATGCAATAATGCGTTCAGTTTGATCTGGTATCGCTAAAATATCATCTAGTTGTGTCATCCCTATTTTTTTTGGCTTTTTAGGTATTTTGTAATATGGGTAATAAAAAGATGCGGATTATAACGTCCCATATAAACGGTCGCTCCGGTTTCCATGATCCGTTGGCTGGCCTCCTCAATATTGAGCATCTTTCGTCGTATTTCCAATTGGGCTAGATCTGCAGTCTCATAATAACTGTATCCAATAATTGGTTTGCTTTCCAGGTAAGGGATACGTCTAAGTACGTTAACAACCTCAGCGGCCGATATGTCATTAAGTTGGACATCCAGAAAGATGATATCTGGCAAAAATTTAACAGCGGTAGCAATAGCCTCGGCGCCAGAATCAACCTTGGTAATTTCGCATCCGATTTTTTCAGCCTGGATACCCATGCTATTTAAAATAATTTTATGGGGGCCGATCACCAATATGCGTTTTTTGTTCCCATGAAAGTTGTTGGGATCAAGGATATTTTTAGCAGCGGTTATTTCAAACGTATGTTTTATGGTATTCAATAGTTGTTCCGGAAGAAATGGTTTTGTAATAAACCCATCAACACCTAGAACTTTAAAAGAGTCCTCCATTTTGCCCCTTCCGGTTATTACTAAGACGGGGATTTCGTTTGTTAGCTCCGACTTTTTCAGTTCCTTGTAAAAAGTATACCCATCCATCTCAGGCATTAAAACATCTAGTAGGATTAGATCAGGTCTTTCGGTTTCCAGGATTTTTAGGGCATCTTTACCGTTATGAGCTGTTGCGACGTTAAAGTCCCTTTTGCCCAAGAGTGATTTTGTCATATCCAGGATTTCTTGGTCATCATCAACCACGAGTATATTTTTGTTCATAGAGCGCTATCCTTGTAACAATGATATATCATTATCACCACATAAAATATTTTACCACAAGGTTCTGTTTTTCCTATTTAATGTTGTGCGAATTTATAACGTCTGTGTGGGGGAGTATCAAATGGTATAGCACTAATGACAAAGGAGATCCTATTTTTAACTAATAGGGGATTAATTAAGGGTTTTGTTTCTTATGAATAAATATAATTCTCCGAATTTTTAAATAATTATTTATTAATGACTTTTATCTATTCGGCGCAGCATTTTTTTAAGGTTTTTCTGAGCTTTCATTAAAGCTTTCCTTTTTTTCCTCTGTGCTTTTTCCTTTGCTTTTGCTTTTTTGATTCTTGCTTGTCTGCGAGACCTCAAATATTTCCTGAATTTTGATTTTTTGCGCCTATATGCTTCGAGTCTTTTGTCTTCAGCCTTTGTCTTTTTTTCATATTGTCTGTCTTCTTTTTTCCATTGCTCTTTCATTCGTTCGCAATATTTAACGAATCGCGCCCTCTGCTCAAGTGAGGCTTGATCCCAAGAGTAGCCGTATGACTGGTAGAATTTGATTTTGATCCAGGAGGGTACATAGTTCCCTGCTGTTAAAGAAGATTGGGCATAAGTTAAGGTGCCACTAGCAAGGATAGTATAAAGAAAGATTACTGCAATTAAGTTGCGAATCGCATGATTATTCATAATAATATTACTATTACTATTTCTCATTTCAACTAAATTATAAAATATATTATATAAAATTACAAATTTTATGAAAGATATTCAGCAATACATTCCCAAAAAATTGTCTCTTCAAAACGACCTATATATTTTGTGGCTCCAGCACGTAGACACCTCTGCTGATGTTTACTAATCATTGTTGCTTTTTGATGGAATTCATATACCCCCAATTCCCCCACATCATAATAACTATAGACAAGGATAGGGATCGATTTAAAACGGGGCATTAAGCGGATTGCTTTTATAATGTCGGACGATGACCTGTCAATAGACATCTGCACTTCCATAATGATAATATGAGGATTAAATAACACGCTTTGAGAAATAATGTCTGGTCCTGTAAAAACATAATCACACTGTAGCCCTTTGTTTTTGAATTGCTCGACCATATTTTTAACGATTTCCGGATTAGATCCGGCCAATAGGATACGTTTTGATTTTTGTGATTTTTTTGTTTTAGTAAGCAATTCATTTATTGTTAACAGCAACCATTGACTTTCAGAAGGTTTTTCAATAAACGCATCCGCCCCCAAGACCTCAAACGTGTCATGCATTTGTCCTCTGGCCGTTAATATAAGGACTGGTATGTGGCGTGTTAGTTGGCTTTTTTTTAATTCTTTAAAAAAAGTATAACCGTCCATCACCGGCATAAGGATATCGGTAATGATTAAGTCTGGGGAATACTTTATAGCCTTGGCTAAGCCCTCTCTGCCGTCTTGAGCCATTAAGGTGGTATACCCGGCTTGGTCTAGTAGTAATTCGAGCATGTCGATGACGCCGGGATCATCTTCAACTATTAAAATTTTTTTCTTTTTCATTGTATTTTTATTGGTAAATGTCCTACTGATAATTATACCATATACGAAAACAAAATCGGTTAAGCCACTTTGTGAATAATTTAAAAAATTTCATGTGAAAAATGAAGTAAATGTTTAAAGGAAGAATAAAACGTTTAAGATCCTGCTGGGGATTGATTTTTATGGTTGAACCTAAGGTAGGCATTAATTACGGACTCTGATGGACCGAAGGCCATTTGTCGACCTTTTTCTAGCCACAAACATTTATTGCAGAAATTTCGCACCATCTCTATCTCATGCGAAGTCATGATGATAGTTTTTGATTGTAAGGCAAAATTATCTAAAACTTCGTAACATTTTTCTCTAAAACCAATATCCCCAGTTGATAGCATCTCATCCAAGATTAAGATTTCAGAACGAACTTGTTTTGCTATAGCAAAGGCCAAACGTTGAATCATGCCGCTTGAAAAATCGCGCAAAGGGCAGTGAATAAATTCATTGAGTTCGGCAAATGAAATAATGTCATCAAGTATTTTGCGTATTTCCTTGCGGTTAAGTCCTAAAATAGCGCCAAAAAGATATATATTTTCAAGGGCTGTAAGATTGCGTTCCGTGCCGAGGCCCATATACAAAAAAGCAGCGCACGAGCCATGAACACGAAATTCGCCGCTTGTTGTCCGATATAATCCCGAAATGATTTTAAGCAGGGTTGTTTTCCCTGAGCCGTTATTGCCGATTATCGCAACCCGGTCCCCCCTTTGGATGGAAATGTTGATATTTTTTAAGGCCCAAAATTCCCTATAATGTTTTTGAGGCTTTATGATCCGCTTGCATAAATTAAATAATGTTAGAGGATTAATATCAATAATGAATTTTTTTGACACGTCTTTTATGTGTATAATTTCCATTAAACTTTTTCAACTATTTTATATTCGTAATGTTTAAAGAATTTATAACCCAAGAAACATATACATAAGGAAAAAAATGTAGTGAAGCATATGGCTTTTAAGGACGGAAATCTTTGGTATAAAAATATATCTCGATAAAAATTGATTATCTGTGTCATGGGATTAATGGTCACTATCCAGCGAAACTGGGGAGATAACGATTCTGCTTTGTAAAAGATAGGCACAAGAAAAAAAAGCATTCTGTTGACCACGGTCCATATATGTTCGATGTCTCGGGCGAAGGTATTTAAGCAGGCCAGGAACAAGGAAATCCCGGTAATAAGAGCGCATTCGATCATAATGACGATAGGGAATAAGAATATCAATGGGGATAGCCCAACACCAAAAATGAAAATAAAAATGATGACAACTAATAGTTCGAAAGCATGTTGAATAACGGTGGATCCGACCTGGCTAAAAACAAGAATAGCTTTGGGAAAAACGACATTGCGTACCATATGAGCTCTTCCTGTGATGGATCGTGTTCCTTCTTCAATGGTAATGGAAAAGAAATTCCAGGCAACACTTCCGATCAAAATATATAAAAAGTATGTTCTATCGTTATCAAGCTGGAGACGCGATTTAAAGAGGAAATAAAGGATAGTTGTCATAATCAGTGGATTGAGGAAGCTCCATAGTAAGCCCAGCACAGCCCTTTGATCACGTAATTTAAACCAGGAGACACTGAATTCCTTTATAAGATTTATGTTCTTGGGTGCGAGTAAGCTCATGAATTTAAAAGGTCTGGTAATTTAGCTATTTTTTGCAACCGTTGAAAAGATTGTAGTACATATTCATTGTGTCTTCCAAAGAAAATTTTTCTTTTATGGTTTCTAGGGCTTTTTGTCCTAGAGCTTGACATAACCTGGGATTATTACCCAGCCTAAGAATGCAATCCACCAGCATCGGGATATTATTGGGTTCAAAAAGTAAACCGTTGATATCATGTTTAATGATTTCGGCGTTCCAGGGATAGTGGCTGGCAATACAAGCGCAGCCGTTACTCATGGCCTCCAGCAAGGCGTTGGAGCAACCTTCTACATACGACGGCAATATGAAAATATCCGATTCCTTTAAATATTCATCGACATTCGAGACATAGCCTCGAAGGCACACATGATTTTGTAAATTGTATTTAATAATCAAATCTTCAATGGGGCGGCGTTGAGGGCCATCTCCCAATATAAACAAGAATCCCTTCTCTGTTTGTTTTATGGCCCTTGCCCATGCTTCTATCAGTATCGGGATATTTTTACGGGGATAAAGGACCCCTGCGTATGTCACTATGGTTTTGTCATCAGGTATGTGGAGAGATTTTCGGGAAGTTTTATTATGGTTGACAATAGTCAAGGGAACACCATTGGGTATATAGTGGATTTTTTTTGAAAGGATCCCGTTGGTTAATACATAATTTTTCAAATCAATACTTGGACTGATAAAACAATCGATCTTTTTCAATAACATTCTTGAAATGAAACTGTGTTTTTTTGATTCAAAGAAGATTTGCCAATAATTCTTGGACAATAATTTAAAAGTAACGGTTTTATGAGCTAGGAGTTTACCTAAAAGAGCTGATGTAAATGCCTTTTGACCTTGTAAGTGGATAATGGGCCAGTCATGGTGGATGAGTATTAGCACAAGGAGTTCACAAGAGTAAAGAAACCAGAATAATTTAGGCCATTTAACGATCGGAACAGGTAAATAGATTGTCCGCACACCCCTTATCGATCTTTCCTTTAGTACCCAAGCTCCAGGAGAAGGTACGATGATTTTAATGTCACAACCTTTTGCCGCTAGGGCTTTGCCCATTCTATAGGCATGGACTTCAGCACCACCGGCTTCTTCCAAGTGTGGTACATCCAAGCAAACCAATATTTTCATTTTGATGGGATTCGGCATGAAATAAATTTATTAAGCATCATTTATTAATATAGTACAGTATAGATTGATATATCTTAAAACCGTTTTATCGATGGAAAAATATTTTTGGGTGGTTAGATATGCCTGCTCCCCTATTTTTTTTCGCTTTGGCCCATCTTTTATTAAGTTAATAATGGCTTCTGCCAAAAAGGCAGGGTTACTATCGTCTATGAGGATCCCATTTATTCCATTCGTGATGATTTCCTGGTTTCCCTTGCAATTTATGGCAATGCACGCCAGGCGAGCCGCCATCGCTTCAAGCAAGGCATTAGAACATCCTTCTTTCTGGGAAGGTAAAACAAATAGATCTGAAGCCAAGAGAAATTTGTTAACGATCTCATGCGGTACAAAACCGTAAAGTGTAACTGTGTCACGGGCCTTCACCTTGCCAATTAGATTTTTTAATTTTTCCTTTTCACAGCCATCTCCCAGGATTAACAAATGCACGGAATCAATATTTTCCTGGACTGTTTTCCATGCAGATACAAGTGTTTCAATGTTTTTATCTGGATGCAGCCGTCCCATGCAAAGGACCAATGTCTTTGATGATGACAGGGATAATTGACGACGATTATATTGTTTTCTATTTATGTCCTGATTCGGCATTGATACGCCGTTGACGATATAATTAATGTAAAATCTCGGAACGTTATCTTTTAACAATAGGTTTTCAAGTTCATGACTCGGCACAATAAAGCCACCGAAGGTTTGTGGTACGGTTGATAAACGATCCCAATTTGTGCCCAATAAAGTGCGGATGTAAGACCAATTGCGAACACTCGTTATTTTCAAGAAATATCTTTTATGGAATATCTGGGCATAGACAAGTAAAAGCTTTATTCCCCGCAGACCAAAGAAATGCATCACATCAAAATAGGGCCACAATATTATCAATGTCAATATAAGATGGCAGTTGTATATTTTAAAAAAGAATGATTTATTGATGCTGCATGGGACAGGAACATGGATCAAAGAGACACCATCAATCAAGCGATGTTTAGTCCACCATGACTTTTCTAGCGGGCAAAGGATTTTTATGTTCAGCCCTTTTTGGGCTAAGGCCCGCGCGATCTTGAAAGCATGGACTTCGGCCCCGCCTTCCCAAAAGGGATACGGCTTATCAATGGTGAACAAAATTCGCGGATTCTTTTTTGATAACATAGACCTTGCTGATTTCAATAGAGTTTTTCAATGACACGTGCCGGATTGCCGGCCATCTTTACGTAATCCGGAACATCTTTTGTCACATGGCTGCCGATGCACACAAAGGAATGGGCACCAATTTTAATTCCGGATTGAAGTGTTGCGCCCATGCCAATAAAACTCATCGTATCAATACAAACATTGTCTCCACAATTAACTCCCGGAGCTATATGTGCGTAATCGTTTATATGGCAATCATAACCAATTTCAGTTTTGTCGTTTATCAAAACCCCCTTGCCGATGGTTGTCCCTGTGTCAATAACCACGCCGGCGCATATACACGTCCCTGATTGATACGTCACATTTTTTCCTAAAGAAGTAAAAGGATGCAGTAAGGAAATAAGATTAAAATCATTCTTTGTTAAGAAATTGCTCTTTTCACGACGCCAAAGGCTATTGCCTATAGCCACAAAGGCATGGAGCAATTCTTTTTTATCCTTTTGATCTAAGATTGTTTGGTCTCCCAAAACAGAATAATTCAGGACCAACGAGCCGGCAGGCTTAGCATCATCGATCAGGCCAACAATGTTATATTGATTTAATTTTTCAACCAGATCAATGATGACCTTGGCATGGTCTCCTGCGCCGTATATGATGAGACTTATTTTATGCATAGATTTTCACCTTGATTGCCAGCATGTTGTATGTCGTTCTGTATATAACGAATGCGTCTTGACATAAGCATTTTATTTGTAAAAATATTTTGCCATACATGCTCATTAGAATATTTTCTTGATTGGGGTGATATCCCTGTTAGCCAACTTAAAAAACGTTTGCGATGGCCCTTCATCTTTTTAATTGTTTTCTCGCGGATGTACGAGCCCGGAATATTTTTTTTAATCATTGCATCAACACCGGCCTTTACAGCTGCAGGTGTATCGTTGACGACCATAACATACTCATCATCAAAGAAAACATCGCGACCACCGATGCTGCGTGTTGTGACAATGGGTAATCCGCATAATAGATACTCAACGCTTGCATACATGGCGCCCTCTGCGGCTGATAAACACAGTCCAACCTTAGCCTTATTAAGATAAAGATGAATTTTTTCCCTCGCAATATATCCCTTAAGAGGATTGGGACGTATGATCCAGGTGGCGTGCGGCAATGCCGTCTTGATATCATCAATATAGTTTTGTTTTGAAAAATGAGCATAATACGTAATGAGGGCTAATCTGTCAATCTCCTTGGCTAAATAGTGGCGTTTGCAGGGAACAGCAACGGCCAAATAAATCGCATCATATTCTTTATGAGAATCGGATTCTATGGTATGCATATGCTCATCTAAAAAGGCATTCTGGTTACATAGCATGGATGGTAAACTAGAGTTTCGAAATAGTGTATATTGTGTCATGGAATTACATAAATAAAGAATTTCATTTTCCGGGAATTGTTTTTTATAGTTTTCATACTGCTGTTTGATTATTTTAATATCGGCCTCTGATTCTAGATGCCACCAGTTCAGGCATACATAATGAGCTTTTTTGGGGTGAGGCAAGAAGTCATCTAGGGAACGGAATGATCGATGTTGCAAGACATCAACAATGATCAAGGGGTCTTTATTTATGATGTGATAGTTGACAATCATCCACGATCGCATGTAGTTGACGACGCCTCTAAAAATTTTTATTTTCCAGATAGGATTAAAAAGCACAAAGCGTAATAATTTTTTCAGGCAAAAAAATGAGTAAAGATTGTCCCGGGTTTTAATCCAGAAAAAAAATGAATTAATCATACGGTCGCCTTAAAATTTTAGCGTATAGCTGCTCGGTTTCATGGAACATTTTATCGGCAGTAAAAAAACGGGCCCGGTAAAACGATTTTTCCCCGAAATTCAAGCGGCCTGTAGGCGGCTCTAGTTGATGTAATGACCTCCTCAGTGTATCGGGATTATTGGGGATAAACATCAATGCCGCATCGTCAACGACCTCAAGGATCGCCGGATAGGCCGTTGTAATAATGGGTTTTTTGAAACACATCGCTTCAAGTAAGACCAGTCCGAAGCCCTCAAAAGAAGATGGTAAAATAACAACATCAGATTGACTGATGTAATCATAAACATTTTCTTTGAAGCCCAAAATTTTTATTTGATCGGCTAGGTTATGTGTATTTATAAATGATTCGAAAGATCGACGCTGAGGACCATCCCCAATAAATAAGAAGATCCATTTTTTCAATTCACATTGCTTTTGCATGATCGCCTGCAATAAATATTTTATACCCTTTTGCGGGACCAGCCTGGCCGGGATGACCGCAATAAGCTTATTGTCTATGCCATGGTGCTTTCTAATATTGACGTGCGAAAGCTTTTGGTATAGATCCTCTCGATCTAAACCAAGATAGATTCTATGGTATTTGTCTTGTTCTTTAGGAAAAGATGCTTTCAGGTGTTCTTTAACTGTTTCAGATATACATATAACAGCGTCGGCTTTTTTAAGAGAAAAATAGCTTAATATTTTTCTTCTTTGGCGACTTATATAAGGCAAGTATCGTGTGAGGATAAGTTTTTTTTGAAATATTATGGACAACAATAAGGCCCAAAATTCCGTATGCACCAAATGAGCATGAATAATTTCACTACGTCGGATTGATGTAAAAAAAATCTTTAAGTTCTTTGTGCTAAAAAGGTCAAAATTAATGATCGTAGCTCCTAGGGCGCTTAGTTCGTTTCGGATTTCTTCAGTAAAGGGATGTTTGTATAAATATAAGATTGAGATTTTATACCCGCGGGATAACTGTTTTTGACAAAGCGTACGCATTTGGGTCTCCGCACCGCCTCCTATTAAACATCCGGTTATATGAAAAACGCGTTTTTTCATGACAATTGATTATTTACAGTTTTTTCCCAAGCCGCGATAATCTCACCAATGATGGCCGTCCTATTAAATTTTTCATGGAGGGATTGTACGTAATCATCATCAAAATCATTCAGCCAATGTTGATCGATGGCTTTCATCAAACCGTTGGCTATATCCTCAGCCCTATTTGATTGAAGGAGAAATCCATTGATGGAGTTTTTTAGGATATCGCCTGCAAGCCCTACATGCGTCGCGACTACAGGGCGCTCCATCAGGAGCGCCTCCACAATTATACGTCCTCCCCCCTCGTGATTTGATGGGAGAACAACAACATCACTAGCGTTAATGAAATCAGGCATCTGGGAGTAAGGCACGGCCCCATAAAAGCGAACGTTTTTATTAATATGTAAGTGATGGCATAACTTTAATAACTTAGTTCTTTCGCTCCCATCCCCCAATATGACCAGAAAAGCTCCTGGTTTTTGTTGAATAACAGATTTCATGGCAACAAGTAGATTTTTTATATTTTTTTCTTTTTCGAGTCTGCCGGCATAGAGAATTAAAAAGTTTTTATTATCAGGCAATATATCCGGGCGTATATGGTTTAATTTTATATGCGAAAAACGATCGATATCAATCCCCACATCATTCTTAAGGGTGAACATTAAGGGCTTTTCTTTTTTTGAGACCTTACGGATGTTTTTTGTAATATCGGGATGGACAGATAGTATGCTATCAGCTTGATTGACAACATAATGGCCCAGTGCATTAAAGACGATATGTATCGGGTTTTCATTAAGCCATAATTGATTGTCTAGCGCATTACCATGGAGGCGAATGTTCAATGGGATACGGAATTCTTTTTTAAGCCATAATCCGCATAATCCGGCAAAAAAAGGGTCTTTAGCGGTTATAAGGTCAATGGTTTGTTGACGGCATATTCGTTTGCCGATTTTATAGGCGTCAAACGGCATAATAAAGATCGCGTGGGAGGATGTTGGGTAGACATGGACATTGTTTGAAATTTTTCTGGCCTTCAATCTTTGATGGCTGAAGCTAAACGTAATGATTTCCAGTTTTGACACATGTTGGCCCCATAGCCTTGCCTCTACCTGGCTGTCACCCATAACTTCTGGCGAATCCATGGCTAGGGTGCCATCTTTGTCGATGGAAAGAATGTTCATGAGCTTATCTTATTTCTGGTGTTGAATTTTTCCACAAGGTAATTATATAAGTCCTCCATTTTTGAGGCATTCTGCGACCAATCTTCAGAAGAACTAACGATGTTGCGATTAATATTATAAAATTTATTTCGCGTCTCACCATTTTCTATGCAATCAATAAGGATTTTTGAAATGCGTGAAGGAGCAGACTCATGAATAATGAAAGCATTTCTTCTGTTTGTAAGATATTCTGCATAACATTCAAGTTCGTTAACAAGTGGGATGCAGCCACATGCCATGGCCTCAATGACTGTTAAACCAAATTGATCGATTTTGGGAATGGAAATAGCGACATGGGACATGTTCAATAATATCGCCATGTCCCTGCTGGTAAGAGGTTTCGTGAGAAACCGGGTATTTTTAATGACATGTAGATTCTGTGCCAAATTTTTTATCTGATTTTGGTATTGCCTGCGATCCGCAGGATCAAGGGAGCTTATAAAAACAAAAGTCGTCTGTGGGAATTTTTTAATGACTCCGGGCATGGCATTGATTATTTTGTCGATTTGATACAGAGGGTTCATTTGCCTTGGGCTTAAGATAATAGGCGCATCATTCAAGATGCCCAACTCTTTACGCAGCTTACGGCACTCATTGTCATACCCTTTATAAAATACATTGAGATCAACACCCCAGGGGATTTGCCTGATTTTTTCCGGAGGCACCAAGAATTCTTGGGTCAAAAATTGCATCATCGATTTTGTTTGGGTTGTGATGACATCAGCATGCTGAAGCGCAAAGGAAACCTTGGCCTTGGTCCATCGTGATTTTTGGGGATCGATACAAACATCTCCTCCAAAGACCGAGATAATGAATGGATGGAACTGGCTCAGGGCCCCGAGCCATCCATGGAACTCGGCATAGAAGGCGTGGACGATATGGGGATTGATTTTTCGGATAGCACGCATAGCTTGGTAGGGATAGAGAAACTCTTCTGTCAGAACCTGCAAGTATCGCCATCTTACAGGACTTGGCTTCAAATAATAAAAGTTTATTCCTTCTTGACAGTTATCCCATAATGGGCTGAGGAGGTAAACCCGATGATAATTATTGATAAAATACTGGATCCATTTTTGGACATGAATGGATTGGGCATTGCCTAAAATACAAATTTTTTTTGAATCAGTTTTCATGATGAGATTACTTGCCGATAGCGATTCATGTGTTGAGCGGCGATATTCTCAATGAGAAAGTATTTTTTGATAGTATCACAAGCGGTGGATCCTAAGCGATCTCTTAATTTTTTGTCATTTAGCAGGATATAGAGATCATCGGCTAATTGTTCAGCGTTGCCAAAAGGGACGAGGATGCCATTAATATGGTGTTTTATAATTTCATCATTACCCGGTGAATCGGTGGCGATGCAGGCCATACGGAAGCTCATGGCCTCTAACAAGGCCATCGGGCAACCCTCAATTTGTGAGGGGAGGACAAATACGTCGGCAGAAAGCCAGTAGGGAATTAAATTGTCAACAAAGCCCCGGCATTCGACGGAGTGATCAAGGTTATATTTTGAGACTAGGGTCATAATTTCACAACGCATCGGTCCATCCCCCAATAACAGAAGCCGAGCCGATGGCATCCGGCGAGCCAGCATACGCCATGAATGCAGTAAAAAGGGGATATTTTTTTGCCAATGGAATCTGCCGACAAAAAGGACAAGTGGTGTTAACGCAGATACATTAACTGTTGCTCGGGCGGCTGCTCTGTCATTAGTTTGTGCCCGGACATTTAACCCGTTTGGGACATAGAATATTTTATTTTTGGGTATATTATGATCCAGCAGGATTTTTTCAATATTTCGATTAACGGCCATATACGCATCGATCGAGTTTGTGATTTTATTTGAACACAAGCGGAGAACATGATTTTGTTCTGTTGTAAAGATAAGTTTGCAGTGTAATTGATTGATAACTGTAAGGATCAGTTTCTTTCCTATCAATTTAGTGAGGATGCATAGGGTCGTGAGCCCCCGGATACCGTGCATATGGATTATATCGTATCGGTTTGAATCTCGAAAAAGGGCGCAACCTAATTTAAGATTATACGTAAGGGCAAACAGCCAATTTTCTTTTATGAAAGGGATGCCGATGTAATAAATTTTGTATCCCTCTTTTTCATGGAATTCATTATGGAACGAATGCTCCCGGGGAGCAAAAATCATAATGGAATGTCCTTGAGAAACCAGATATTTTGCTAACGTAAAAACGAATGTTTCAGCCCCTCCCCCATCTTTTACGGAAGGCTCATCCATAAGAAATAAAATTCGTGGCTTGTCCTTTACGTTTGCTTGTACTTGATTCATTATAGCGAGCAACCTTTTTGATATATGTCAATATGCCCGAGTGCTGTTTTGTGAAGTGAATATCTATCTCGAATAGTTTTTCGGGCCTCCTGGCCCATCCGGTCACGTATTGCCTGATTATTTAAAAGTCCATAAATGGCTTGGCTCAATGCCAGATCATCGTTGAATCGTATAAGCAGCCCATTAATGTCATTCGTAATGATCTGGGCATTGCCGCATGAATGCGTGGCAATACAGGCCAAGCGGTAGCTCATAGCCTCTAAAAGGGCGTTGGAACAGCCCTCATCTCGGGACGGTAAAACAAAAATATCAGCCGCATTCATATAAGCAGTTACGTTTGCTCTATAGCCTAGTAATTGTACAGAGTGGTTAAGACCATATTGATCAATCAGGGTTTTTATTCGAGCCTCCTCACCCCCCTCTCCCAGAAGCAACAATTGCATATCTGATCGTTGTTCATTTAAATTCTTCCAGGCGCGTAAAAGAAAAGGGATATTTTTTTGCTTATGCAAACGCCCGGCATATAAAACGATCAGGTCTTGGGGTGATAAATTTAAGGATTGGCGCACAATAAGTTTATCCTGGATGATCTCAGAGATATTGGTGCCGTTCGGAATAAATTTGATTTTTGTGGAGACAACTAAATCTTTGGTAAGGACGTTGATCAAGCTTCGATTCACCACAATAAAATGGTCCGTATTTTGTAATATTTTATGTTTGATGCGTTGGATCCAATGGGGAGACCATTTTCCCGATAAGGAATACCAGAAATGCTCAGATAATACGGTCAGTACTGTTTTTTTCTTAAGGATTTTCGCTGTGAACAAAAGCGATAGGGCTGCCCGAATTCCTTGTATGTGGATACTGTTGTAATGGTTGCGCCTTATGATCAGATAATGGATCATGCGAATATTATAGAAACATGAGAAAATGATATTGAAAGATGTGATTGGGATACCAAGACAATATGTCAGGACATCATTGTATGGCTTATATTGCGATCTCCATGTACCCAGGACAGGGCACACGATAATCACTTTGTGGCCTAATTCCCTTAGTTCTCTGGCCAATTTATATGCATGCTGCCCCGCTCCGCCACCTGCAAATGGCGGGGGATTATCGATGAACATCATAATTGATAAGATCCTTTTGGGATGTTGCGGCTGTATCATTTCTTGATTTTTTTATTTGATTTTTGATGAATGTCGCAGGTAAATGCCTTTGAATTCCGTTTGAAAATATTTATCATCCAGGCCGCATTTTTTTAAATCGAGTGCGTGATTTGAAACAATTTGAGGTTCTTTTTTCCGAATTAATTCACATATATCATAATTTTTAAACCGGCCGTTGCTCGTTTCGTTATAAAGGGTCAATCCCTTCCCCCATCCATAGGGACTTAAGTAATACCAGAGATAATGAACATCGGGATTGAAAAGATTGAAGCGGATGTCCCCATCGTAAATATAATCGCTCCTTTGGCTGTTATTTAGGACGAATGTTAGCATTTTTTTTTGGATATGAGTTGCCGGTGTCATAGCCAATCGTGTGTGCGCTATGGAGGGAATGAATATCATGCATGCAAAAATAAACAAACGCAGAGAGGATTTCATTCTTAAATTTTCGAATATCTCACATAAAACAATGCCGTTGGCGATACAGAATAACGGGATCGCTGGAATAAAATACTGAGCGTAAGGATCTCGTATTAAAAAGATAGGAAGCCATATGAAAAGGGCTAATAACGGCATGAACTTTGTCGAGAATGAAAACTTTCGTTTGCCTAAGATGTAAACACAGCCAAAGATAGAAAAAATCCAAAATAGATTATAACGGTTGATCATGATTTCAGCTTTACCAACTATATAGGGATTGATGCTATAAGCTGTATACATGAGATTTGTTGCGGTTGAGGCCTTAAAGTGATATTGGTTAAACAACCAGGCAGATATCCAATAGTCCTTGAGGGCGTTGTGGCTGATCAGGTATCCCATAAAAAGTATGATTGGGATGAAAAAACAGAGACTAAATATCAGTAAGGAAGCATGGTTTAATTCCCCCCTTTTTTTGAACCAACGCAGGCCTATTGTTATGCCTAAGATCGGGAATATGGCTTTTTGTAAAAAAAGGAATGAAATGGATAAAAGACTTCCGCTCAGGGCGATATAGTGCATTTTTTTTGATTCTAAATATTTTAAAAGTGTATAAAGCGAAAGCAGCATAAACATCAGTTGTGCATTATCGGGTCTGATTTCGATACCATAAAAAACGAACAGCTCCATAGAAACCAGAAAAATTATAGCGGCAAGACTTTTTTGCATGGACCTGGTCAACAAATGAGTGATGTGGAATGTCAGATACACAGTGCAAAGAAATATGCCAAACATAACAAGTCTTGATAATGTCAGGGCCCAAACGGTATCCTGAGACAGGAGAATGAACGGCATTAACATTATCCATAATAAAGGATGGTGGTTTTCAAAAAAATCCCGGTAAGGGACGGAGTTTTCTTTTAATAACCATGCGCAATGAATGTGCTCATATTCATCATGCGCGTAACTTTTGTTTATTGCCATGAAGAATGACAATAAAACCAGAACCCCTATTAGGATGCGCAGCATTGATAGGTAATGGCGATCAACGTAAGTATCGACCCAGGATTTAAAATGAGTATAAACAGAAAGCAAGATTGATAAAACAAGGAAGAAAAGACCCATAAAAATATCTTGAGAATACGGACCCAAAAAATCACATCTGTGTTGGCAAATACCAACGGCCTTTGAGAATTTCAGGATTGTCTCCCCTACAGCCGAAGGCCCTATCTGGCAAATGAAATGGGCTGAAATTAGCCAGAGTACAACGACAATAATCTTTAAAAACAATAGATTTTTATTTATTTTCATTGGTATGTATCGTTCATGTTGCCCTTAGTGTTGCCTGCCAGGCATCAATGTACCCTTGAATGGCAAATTTTTGGTCAAATTCATGTTCACACTCAGGGAGCGAATACATTGGGCTCCTCGTTGAAAAATTTTCACTAAAGATGTGGTTGATGGCTTGAGCTAGAATTCGAGGATCATGCTTGTTGATAACAAAATAATGTTGATTTATTTGAGGCCCTATATTGGCAAATCCCCTGTCCGTTGTCACAATCGGTTTTTTTGCCGCCATCGCTTCCATGAGGACGCGCGGGCATCCTTCGTACAATGATGGTAAAATAACAACATCGCTGGCAGCATAATAGTCAGGGATTTGTCTATAGGGAATGTTGCCAATAAAGAATAAATGCTTATTGATTTTCAATTGATAGGCCATTTTGATCAATTTCTTCTTCTCTGGTCCTTCCCCGATAATTAAAAAGATAGTCTCGGGGGATTCTAATAAGACTTCTCGGGCTGCTTCTAAAAGCAGAGGAAGATTTTTTTGTTTGCATAACCTACCCACATACAGCGCGATTTTATCAGTGGGGTTTTGAACAAATCGTTCTCGCATTAAATGACCGTTTCTGTTGTTGAAATGATGCCGATCTATGCCTAGCCCATAAGGTAAAACAAATATTCGTTCTTTTGAAACTCTAAAGACGTTTGTAATTTTTTTTTGTAAATTAGGTGTGACACCCAACAAAAAAGAGTCGGCCTTGGCTATGACATACATGCCGAGTCTGTTGAAGACATGATTCAGCCAATGCTCTTTTAGCCAATATGGATTATTTAAGAAATCACCGTGATATTGGATGTTCAACGGAATGGTGAATAATTTTTTAAGCCTTAATCCAACGAAACCAGTTAATAAGGGGTCCTGCGTAGAAATTAAATCAATCGATTTATTTTTGCATATTTTTTTGCCGACACAGAGAGATTTATAAATAAATGAGAGCATGCCCTTAGCCGCAATTGGATAGATAACCGTGTTTGTCGATACTTTATAGGGCGCACAACAAGTTTGGCTCATGGCAATGATATGGTAATTTTCCATTTTTTTGCCAATGGCGATCTCGCGATCCAGGCTATTTTGAAAAGAGTTTTTTGGATCTTGGGTCAATGATTTATCGATAGTTATATATAATACGTTCATTAGGGCGTGATCTTTTTATGTGACAATCTCCATAAAGAGTTCTTCATATTTGTCAATCATTCCTTGAGCGGAAAAATTATCCCGGCAGTGCTGATAACCTTTTTGGGCGATGCATTCAGCCTCTTTGGGATTATTGAGAAGCTTGAGCATACATTCACTTAATTGAACATGGTTCCCAGGCTCAAAAAGCATACCATTTTCTCCAGGATCAATAATTTCTTTGATGCAGCTTAGATTTGATGCAATGTTCGGGACTTTACGTGCCATGGCTTCAAGGATCACCATGCCAAAACCTTCTTTCAGAGAAGGTAGGACATGAATGGTCAATGAACTCATTAAATTTAGAACATCCTCCCTTTCCCCCAAAAAATTGATTTTGTCAGCCAAACCAATTTCTTGTGCATAAGCTTCAAATCTTTCCCTTTCATTTGATATTAAACGATTATCACCAATAATAACAAAATGAACGTCCATATACGCATCAGCCACAACCTTGGCAGCATCCAGGAAAATTCTATGCCCTTTATGCACAGCAGGGCTCGGACCATAAAAATAGGCCACCATACCTATTATTTTGGTTTTCATCGGCAGGTTGAGTTCGCGATGAAGATAATATTTATCCTCCCCAATAGCGTCGGATTTTTCCAAATCAATACCGTTATGGATAACTTTAATATTTTTGTTGGGGATTGAGTGGTCGATTAAGAAATTTTTGATCGCATGGGAGACGCAAATCGTTTTACAATCTATCCAGTGCGTCAACCGCTCATGATGGATTTCATTACCGTGTATAACAGAAACAACTCTTCCTGTCCTGGACAGAAGGGCTGCAAGGCGGCCAAATAGGCGCGCTGCCGGAAGATGAAGATTGATAATATCAAAAGAGTTTTTTTTAATTAAATATACAAGGCTTCTAAACAATGATAGATCTTGTAATATATTCTTCCTGCGCAACATCCTGGGGAGGATAATTTCGTTAAAATGGATGGGAATGCCAATATCGGCCAAAGGCTTCGTATCTTTATGGTGATTAGGGATCAAGATGTGGACATCATGTCCTTTTTTCTTGAGACCTTCGGCCAGAGGGGCAATAAACGTTAACTTTGAAAAAGATTTTGCCAAAAGGATTTTCATATGATTATTTATGTTTCTTGACAATTTTTGCAGGTAAACCTAATACCGTAACGTCTGCTTCAACATTTCGCACAACGACACTTCCAGCACCAATGATCGTATGGGAACCAATGGATATGCCAGAGATTATTGTTGCGCCGATGCCAACAAAAGTTTTTTTACCGATCTTAACATTCGCCCCACAATTAACGCCTGGGGCCATATGGACAAAATTATCGATACGACTGTCATGCCCAACGAGTGCCTTTTTATTGACGATGACACCTTTCCCGATGTGCGTGCAAGGGTCGATAACCACTCCATGGAAGACACAGCTTCCATGGCCAATGTTCGCATCGCGTCCGATTGAACTGAACGGATGTATGGGAGAGATCATCCTAAATCCAGCGGCAACTAAGAGCTCGGTTTTTGCCGCACGAACTTCATTATCCCCTATGGCTACGAAACCCAAATGGATACCTTGTGATCGTAATGCACCCAAAATCTCATGGGTACCCAAGACTTTATACCCTAATACCGTTTCCTGAACTGGTTTTTTGTCGTCGATCAATCCAACGATCTCAAATGTAGCTTGCTTTTCAATAATATCTATGATGGCTTTCGCATGCCCCCCGGCCCCATAAATAACCACTTTGTGTCCCATCTCGTTTTCCATTATTTTTATTTATTCCTTAAGCCGAAATAAGCAAATCCACAAACAACACCCATCCCCATAATAAGATGATCCAAGAAAGTCAATAAAATATAGGGTATTAAGAATGGGTTATTTTTATGGCGTTCGATAAATCGAAAAAAATTAAAATTGTTACATAAATAGAGCAAGCTTAACAGGGAAACCGCAAGTCCTATTCTTATATCATGGCCAAACGGAATGCTGGCAATGATGAGATAAACGAGAAATATATTTATAATTTGATACGTTCCGGAATGTGAAAACCGGTGTTTTGTAAAGATATCTTGGGTCCCATGATACGTCAAATATATCCTGGCCCACCAAAAGGGCACGCAAAAATCGTTTCGCATTAAGCTAAAGAAAGAATATTCCTTAAGGTGAACGATTTTCAACAAGGGGGATAATATAATTATTTTTCCTAAACTTTTAAAACGTTGGCCTAATTCTGTGTCGTCCGTGACAGGATATGTCTCATCAAACGGCAAAAAGTCCTTTTTGTGAATGGCCATAAGAGATCCATATAAAAAATCGACCTCACCGATATATTTTGAGAACGTGTAGTGCATATAGATATTTTTATAGTCGCTGTAAAGATTGCATGGGGACCTTTGTAAGTCCAGCATCCCTGTTAATGCATGCGCATGGGGATACGCCGCCAATGCATCAACAATATGCACAAGGGCCTTGGGATCAACAACAACATCCGCGTCAAGGAAGACAAATATATCTCCGTGGGCCTGCTTAGCCCCAAGGTTACGTGCTTTTGCTGCACCTGAATTCTTTTCTAAAAATGTCCATCGGCAAGGAAATTTATTGATTATTTCTCGGGAATTATCCGTGCTGGCATCATCCACTACAATGACTTCAAAATCCGGATATGTGGATTTGAATAATGATGCCAAGCATAGAGGCAAAGTTTTTGCTGCATTATAGACTGGGATAATGATCGATATCTTCATGGCCTACCATAGGCGCGGGCGGTTTCATAGCCTTGCTGAAATCAGGTATCCATACCCGCATTTTCATAGCAAAAGGAACCCAAACGCCCACGAGAATGAATGTTATAGATTCCAGACAACCATTTATGTTAACACGGCATTTCTGCCAATAGGTCGAATCGAATAGGCAGATTTTGGCACTACAAAAAATACTTATGATTGATTTCCTATGGTTGTTTATCCATCAGACTGTAACAAATATCATAAAAGCCTTTTGTGAACCTTTGCTCGTCATTGTAATCTTGGACTCGTTCAAACGCTCGTTGGGCCACCCTTTCCAGAAGGGCTTCATTGTTATATAAATTATCAACGATTTTAGGTAGAGATTTGACATCCATAGGGTCATACAAAAAGCCGTTGTTATGATCCGTAATCAGCATTCTATTAGCTTCATCATCTATTGTTAATATAGGGGTCTTTAAAAGCATGGCTTCACATTTAACAAGGCCAAATTCATAGCAGAAGGATGGGAAAATTAAGAGTCGGGCCTGTTGTATGATGGGCAATAATTCTTGACGTTCTACCCATCCTTCAAATGTGATATTTTTAAGGTTATGGGAACAAATAAAATCGGTGCAATATGTGCGTAATGGTCCATCTCCGCAAATCTTGAATTCAATATGTGGCAATTTTTGGGCACATGTCAAGAAATGGTCGATCCCTTTCTCTTTAACCAGTCTGCCTGCAAATACAACATAATTAGATTTCGCGGATGGATTATTTATCAAATCAGTGGGGATATCAAGAAATGGGGCCAAAAACTTTATATCCTTTGCTGGCAATAGCCTTTCATAAAACCCTTTTCGATAAAAAGTTGAGGTAACAAAGACATTGATATATTTAATAAATGATCGTTGAATGAGATAACGCCAAGTATATAGCAGGGAGTAAAAAATATTATCCAGACAGTTATGCCATATAGCGGCAAACGGTAAGCCTGGGAAGCAATCGCAACAAAAATTACGATCTCTTGTGCAGGTTCCGGCCGGACAGAAATAGCGATAGTTATATATGCTCGCAATAACGGGTATGCGCAATTTGATCAATAATGGTAAAACCCAGGGATTAATTAGTGGAATGAGATTATGGATCAAGACGATTTCGGGTTTAAACAGATTTATCTTTTTTCTCAAGTCTTTAGAAAGGCCGAACGGAACGTTTGCCCGAAATATAATGAGAAACTTTTTAAATACAGGCAAGCTGTGAAATTCTTTTGACGAATGATAATATGTCTCTACTTCAAAAGAATCAGACTTTTTTAGAGAAGTCGTGACCCATTTTACAATTAGGTCTTCCCCTGTCGTAAATGAATAAAAATTATGGAGTACAAGTAATCTCACTTCTTTGTTCAGGCTTTGCCTTGAGACATTTTTGTAGATGAAGGCCTTCTTCGATACAGGTATCCATGTTTATATACCGGAAGGCACCTGTGCGTCCCAGGATATATAAATTTTTGAATTGTTTAAGATGATCATGAATAAGGTTCAGGTTTTCTCGATAATTAAGGTCATATACAGGATAGGCATATTTTATTTTATGCACACAGTGGTCAATAACGTCAAAAGGTTTTAAAAGGGGCATGTCTCTGATGACTTGGTGGGCTATTTCGGTCGAGGGCATATTCCAAATATCCTGATTGGGATCGCAAAATATTTCAAGGCAAACACCTGTTTTATCCTTTACGGCCATCCTGGGTGACCAATTTTTCGGTTCGTGCAGCCGGCCGAATATTTGATTTTGGGGAAAGTAGATCCAATGGTTGGAGGTAAATCGTTTTCGATTGAGTATCAGAAAGACTAAAATAATATTGCGATATTTTAATTGGTGGCTGGCTTTAAGAACAGGTTGGGGCGCGTTTAATAATGAAATGAGTTGGGGCAACGGTATGGTTGAGACCAGATTATCCACGTTCCAGATTTCGTTATGATTGACCTCAACTTCTTGAATACGGTTTTGGTATGTGCGAATACCCGTGATCCTCGAGTTATAGTGTATGTGTTGATCCATGGCCAGGCGGTCAATGATTTCCTGTATCCCCATTTGTGGATATAGAAAATTGTCGCTAAAAGATTTAATATCTTGATTTTTACGAAAGGCATGCTTAATGACACGGAGTAAAGAGATGTTCTGTAACCGTATATCAACGAGTTCTTTTGAAATATTATGACAGGGCATCCCCCAGACTTTTTGTGTATAGTTTTTAAGGAATAAATGGTAGAGATTATCGCCAAATTTGTTTTTGGCTCTTATGTCAAAGGATGAGCCATCAAGAGGTTTGAAGAGGCGATAAAGATAGGTGGTCAGGCACCATATAGTTTGCCATGGAGATAGGTTGAAAACGACGGAGACCTTAAGGGGATAGTCAATAAAACGGTTTTTCCAATAAATTTTGCTCTTTCTCTCTATCGTTAGCAGATTGGGTCCTACAAGGTATTTAAAAAATTCTTCAGTGTTTTTATTTGAAGTAAAAAATCTATGGCCGCCAATATCATATCGGAATTTTTGAAACTCGTAAGTCCGGCATAACCCCCCAGCGCTGGATTCCTGCTCAAAGATGGTGCAATCATTAAGGTCATATCCGCACGAAAGGCCAGATAATCCAGCACCAATTATTATATTTTTTGAGTATTTCGCCATTGAGTTACTATCATTTATTTATATTTTTATTCATATTATTTTTATACAGATATGTACAGTATCATAATCACAATATTGTTGCAACAATTTTAAGGTTGTTCAGCGAAGACAAAAATGAGCTTAGGGCCTTTAATAAATATCCCCGATCCGATGTCACTTTATATTGACAATGGTTATCGTGGCGAGAAATGGCTTATATGGTGGGAGATTGCAAGATATCGCGTAGTACTTTCTTGATTTTTTGGGAAAGACTTTTATTCGCGGGAATATCCGGCATTTTATTTCCATCTTCATTTAAAAGGTAATCTCTTTTAATATTTTGAAGACTGTTAAAGATATTCTTTTTTATATCCGGATTGATTTTTTCTAGTTGTTTGATCAAATTTTTAACGATAGTTCTTTTGGTATTATCATTGTGGGGACATTCAGATGTATCAAATTTAAGCAGATCCGATCTTTTCGCATATCGAGTAACGTTCTGCTCTTCTTCCAAGGCCAAGGGTCTTATGATCGTTATTTTACCCTCAAAAAGTACTTGTTTTGGCTTCATGGAACTTATTTCACCCTGAAAGAAAAGGTTCAGCAGAATGGTTTCAATAATATCATCCATATGGTGGCCCAAGGCAACATTGTTACATCCAAATTTATCGGCAAGTTGAAAAAGGGTTTTGCGGCGGTTCCACGAGCACCAGAAACAATTTACGTCATTCCAGTTTCCTTCTTGAACGATATCAATTTTTTCAATATGATAAGGAATGTCTTTTGAGGCGAGATGTTGTTGCAGTAGTGACGCCGAAGAGCCGGGTATCCCGCTATCGATATGGACCGCAATGAGCTGGTAATGTATGGGGACGAAGGTCTGCCGGTATGTTAAAACGTCTAGTAATGTCAGACTATCTTTACCGCCCGAGACAGCAACTAGTATTTTATCGCCCTCGTGCAACATATCATATTGAGCGATAGCTTTACCAGCACGTTTTGAAATATAATATAGTTCCTTGGGGATTTTCATGAAAAATATGTAATCTAATGGTTAATGATTTATAACTTATTAAATATCGACTGTCAAATGAAATGTCACTCCTGATATACTATAAGTGATGTTGATAAAATAATGGGGAACAATATTTATTCTTATAAATCAAAGGAGGGCTAAAATGAATAAGCGTGCTGCCATTTTTATGGCCGAAGGTTTCGAGGAGATTGAGGCCGTAACAATAATCGATGTCTTACGTCGGGCTGGCATTCAAATGGATGTCGTTGGTATTGATGCCTTGACTGTCAAGGGTTCCCGGGGGGTTGTTGTTACTTGCGAAAAAAATATTTCGGATATAAAGAATGACCTTGATGGCTATATACTTCCCGGGGGTATGCCGGGAGCCTTAAATCTTTCTAAATCTGAAGCCTTAAAGGAGAATCTGGTCACGGCCTTTAAAAGCAATAAGATCATTGCTGCCATTTGTGCCTCCCCGGCCATTGTCTTGGGCCCGTTTGGTTTATTAAATGGAAAATCAGCGACCTGTTATCCCGGGATGGAAAGTGAATTTCCAAAAGAGATTCGTTTTAAGGATGAAGCCGTGGTCTGTGATGGAAACATTATAACAAGCCGTGGGCCGGCAACGGCCATGCTCTTCGCTCTGACCATAATTGAAAAACTTATAGACCAAGAAACCGCAGACAAGGTCAGTCGAGGATTATTATGCCCCCAATATATAAAATTTAATTAACGCCTATATTTTGTTGAGAAATAGGCCCGGGCCGTTGTGACCTCACCCTGATTATCAGTGGCCTTGATCCTGACAACCCAATCACGGCTTCCTCGCAGTTCCCGTTCATCAAGGCGTCTGACCCAACTGTTATTGGCCTCTTGATTAAAAGGTCCGGCTATTGTCTTAAACTTTCTGGCTTTTTTACCTCGTCCAAGTTCAACCACAAACTCTTTGAGATCTTTTCCATGAACCGAGGCATAAATATCAACTGATTCAAGCTTCTTTTTCTGCCTATTTAACTTGATTAAAGTAATTTGTGCGGCCACGATATCGTCCGGGGAGGATAGTAAGGCCTGAGTTGCATTAAGGATTCCGGCCCCGGTTCTTTCGTCCCATCCTTCTGGGTCCAGGTCTGTCGCGGACGTTAAAAGGATATCCATGATTTGACGATTCGTTAATTCGGGATTTTTGGCCAACATCAGGGATGCTGTTGCGGTTACCATAGGCACGGCAAAAGAGGTGCCGGAGGCCTTGTAATATTCGCGTTTACGGTCAGCTGAGCCTCCCTCCCACGGAGCATCTTTGGAATGAAGGGAAAAGATCTCTTCACCGGGCGCCAATAACCCATTATTCGCCCCTGTATGTGAAATAGTGCTTCGTTTTCCGCTGAAATCCAGAGAGCCCACAACAAAAGCACGCTGGGCTGCAGCCGGTCCATGCTCCATGATGTCCTCCCCTATATTGCCGCTGGCAACAACTAGCAAGGCACCCTGGGCGTAAGCGTAATTGATGGCAAGTTGTTCAAGTTGGGATACGCCTTTACCCCCTAAACTGATGTTGATGATTTTGGCCCCTTGATCGACCGCGTAGCGGATGGCACGATAAATATTGAGGCTATTGGTATTACCGTATTTATCGGTAACTTTGAGCATCATGATCTCGGCCCCTGGATTGATTCCGGCGATCCCGATGCCATTATTACGTTGGGCCGCAATAATCCCGGAAACAAATGTACCATGACCGCGTAAATCTGTTAGTTTGTTGTTGTTGTTATAAAAGTTCCACCCATGAATATCATCGATATATCCGTTGGCATCGTCATCAATCCCGTTATCGGGTATTTCATCGGGATTTGTCCATATATGTTTCGGTCCATCAGGATGTTTCATATAGAGGCCCGAATCGATGACAGCTATGAGGACATTCTTCTCGCTGCCATCAAAAATTTTCCATGCGGATTCGGGATGGGATTTCGGTAAATAACCGATGGTATGCAGCCCCCATTGGTTTTTGATTTTAAGGGTATTTCTTCTGGCCCGCTCCCCGCCGTCAACATAGATGCCGCCGCCAGCAAATCTGTCCCCCCCACCCCCACCACCAAAGATCCCTAAGGTGACTGTTTTGAGCAATCCCCCCTTTTTTTTCTTTTTGCCATACCCATAGAGCGGGTCATTAGGGTCTTTTTCTAAAACAACACGGCCAAAGATTGTTTCGATAATATAAATTTTTGGGCGACCAATATAAATTTTAAAACATTTTTCATTACAGGCATTGCGGCGTGCGGTCAGACTTTTATTAAGATCGGCGGCTAATTGATCCAAGGCGATCTGGGGTTGTCCTAATTGGGGCAACATGACGGCCGATGGCTGGAATGCATCAATATGGTTGAGTTCGAGGCCCTGTTGCTGCAATCGTGTCCGCAGAACGTTTGAACCATCGCCGCGAATGTCATAACTGAAGCCAAGACGGGGGGAAATAGTGTTCCAGATTCCCGTCCCGTCCCCTATGCCCTGGGTACCATCAGGGCCCAGGGAGGGATCGCTGGTTAATGGCTGTGGCGACTGGCCCTGCTGCAAATTACCCTGGATCTCTCCTATCTTTTGATCGATCTCATTGATTTTTTGGCGGTGATTCGCGATGTTATTTTCTATAAATGCTCGCGATTCCTGGGCGGCCTCATCCCCATTTTCGGGTATATTACCCAAAGCCCCTTCCATATCCGTTAATTCCTTTTGTAATTGAGCTCTATCTCGATGGAGCATTTCGATATGATCCCCGGCCAGAGTCTTGGGTTGCTGACCAAGTTGTAATGCTGGTGGCTGTGTTGCGCTGAACGCTGGGCTCAACACCTTCTTTTTGCCTTGATTAAGTCCTTGTTGCAGGATACGGTTGAAATCTGCACGGCCCAGCGCTTCAGCCATGGCGAGAAGCCTTCCCATTCGTTGCGGATCATTCTTGGCTTGGTTACCAGTAACCGTACCGATACAGGCCCCGGTGGGATCAAAGATCGCGATGGCGCAATTTTTTTCAATTTCGCCACATACGATAATAGGCCCCGCAATTCCAAACAATTCACCAATACCTTGCGGATTTCCGAATGATATATTATCCGTTGGCGGGTTGGGAAGAAAGGTTTTCGGAGCGATCAGGCCCCCGTCCCCTGGCCCGGTTTGAGGGGAATCATCTGGGATGTCCTTGCGCTCGGAATTTCCATCGAGTAAAATTTGTCCGGTCACTTCAGAATCTCCTGCGTCTTCCTCGCCAGGGTCAGCATCAGTCGTCTTATTATCAATGGCGACAGCCCTATCATCTTTGATGGGTTGTGGCTGCGCAACAAATTCCCCATATGTTTTTCCGGGCATGGGGGGTTTATAATTCAAGTTTATATTTGACCAGTCGACACTATCTCCTTGTCCGTATGCCGTCGACAAAGGGATGATTAAAAGGAGTGTAAGCCATGATATCAAAAGGATTTTTTCTCGATAGTTCATAGGGCCTCCATTAATTTGGGTTGATGCTCAATAATTATTGATTTCTTTTGCGCCAACGGTTGGCTCTTTCTTGGGCTTCTCGCTGGGCAATCTTTTCTTCGGCTTCAATCCATTTGGCAATAGTTACATTATCTTTAAAGTCCTGATCGAATTTCAGATTGCCGTACTCATCATATGTCTTGCGGTTGACGAGGATCCCGTCTTTATATTCGTCAATATACTGTAATGAGCCCATTTTATCATAAATTTTATCCGGTCCGTGTTGCATGTTGTTTTTATAAGAGATCTCAAAAAAGGGAATGCCATGTTCATCGCAAGCCTTATAGATGCCGTTGAGCTGTCCTTTAAGATAATCTTTCTCTTGGTGGAGGGTTCCGTCTTCATAATACGAACGGTAGGTGCCTTCGAATTGATCATCTATATAAACGCCTTCCTGCTCTAATTGACCATTTTCATAGTACGTTCGCATAAGACCGTTCTTTTTGCCATTTAAATAGGTAATTTCACGTTTTACATTACCATTCGAAAAAAATTCTTTGAAGGTGCCGTTGAGCTCTCCCTGTATATATTGCTGTTCAATGGCATCCGGCTCAGGCCTGACTGACGAGACTTCTCGTTGTGAAACATCAGATGGTGACGATTTTCTCGCAACTTGTTGGCCTTCAATATTGATATGACTTTGTTTATAATAATCCTTAACAACGAGTTTGGTGATATATTTCCCGACTCTCCGGCTTATCTTTCTTTGCTCCCCGTCTAACACAAGCAATATCAAAAAAAGAGGGGCGGTGATGAAAAGCAAGGAAAATCCGACAAGTTTATCTATGTAGAAATCATTGATAGCCAATTGATATATCAAATAGTGTGTGATCGCTTCAGCCAATTTATTAAATAATAGGACCAAGCCCAACCCCACCATTATCAGTATAAATAATAGGAACAATAGGCCTGGCCAATTGAGCCCCCGTTTCCGGCCTTCTCCAAAGATTTGAGAAAATTTTTTCCTATTTTTGATTCTTATTTTTGTCATGGATGCTTTTATATGAGGGACATCATTATTAGAAGAAGTAATATAAGATTGATTTTTTCTAAAAGATCAGTATGATAGATTCCTAGGAGATAATCATGTTTTTAAACAAAAAACAAAAGCCATCCGGGACTATAATTATCATTGATGATGATCCCACCAGCCTTCAGATGCTTGCCCAAATGATCACGAAGGCTGGGCATATTGCGATTTTAGCTGATTGTGGTGAAAAAGGTTTAGCCCTTGCACGAGAAAACAATCCCGATGTTATTATCATCGATGTTGTGATGCCCGGGATGGATGGTTTTATGCTGCTTAAAGAACTCAAAAAAGATACTCGCCTGCAGCATATCCCTGTTCTCGTGCTTTCAGCCCGTCAAAATGTTGCCGACACGGTGCGCAGGCTAGGCGCGGTTCATTTTTTATCCAAACCTGTTGCCCCTGACCAATTAATCTCCCATATTGAGAAATTATTACAAGCTTGATGGAAAAGCTCGCTTAACTATCCTTAACCAATTTGACGGTTCCAAGAATGACGGCATCATCGCCGAGTTCGGATGGAACAATTTCGCAATGATCAATGCCTTTAAAGAATGGATCCCGTTGCGAAATGATCCTAACATACGGTAATATATAGCCGCCGCAGGCCTCAATAAGCCCTCCGCCGAATACGATCATATCCGGGTTAAAGATATGACGCAGGGATATGCAGGCCTGGCCCAGGATTAGCCCTACATCCTTGATTATTCGGGCCACGACACGATCCCGCTTTTTTAAGGCCTTGGCGAGTATTTTGCTTTTAATAATTTTAAGGTCCCCCTCAAGATATTTTGTTATGATCGTCTTTTCATTTTTTTTGAAGGCATTGCGGATTTCACGTTCAATCGCCCGCCGGCTGGTTAAGGCTTCCAAAGAACCGATAACCCCGGCATGTTTGAGTTTGCTGTTATAATCCATGATCATATGACCGAACTCACCGGCGGCACCTTGACTTCCTGTGAATAGTTTACCATTCAGGATAATCGCCCCACCGACACCAGTCCCGGGGAAAATGCCAATGATGTTTTTAGCCCCACGAGCGGCCCCAAGCCAATATTCTCCCAATAGTCCACAATTGACATCATTGCCAATGGCAAGGCGCACCTTAAATTTTTCTTTTATTTTTTTATACAAGGGATAGTTGGATAATTGAATATTGGGTGTCCTAAGTATTTCTTTGCCGTCCGGGGATACTATCCCGGGTATGCCAATCCCGATTCCCGATAGGCGGCCACTATGGTGCCGCCCTTCTTCTTTGACATCCGCAATAAGGGAAATCAGTTTTTTGGCAATAATATGGGCCAGTGCCGAGGGAGGCGTTGAGATCTTCTTGCGAAATAGAACCTTCCCGTTTTCTCTGATGAGGGCCGCCAGGAGCTTGGTTCCCCCCACATCAATCCCGATAAAGATTTTTTTCAAACGTTTTTTCATGTTTCGGCAGCTGAACGCAAGTAGCCCGATAAGTCTTCAAAAAATGCTTGATTTTTCATGTTAACCCAAGTCTTATGGAAATCATTATAGCAATCATTACGTCTTGATTGACAAAAATTTTTTAAATCATTAAAAGCCTTGATCTCTGAAGTTTTTAAGGGCATATCTTGATTTAATCTTTTGTTCAAAAGATCGACCCAAACATCGTTATCATGTACGGCCCCTAAAGTTTTATGTATAAAGGTAATTGTTTTTAAATAACAGACGATTTCAATACTATAGACATCCTTTAACCCTTCAATTGTATAACGCAGATATTTATTGGCAATACGCATCTGATGCAGTTCGTTCTTGGCTTTGGGTTGACTCACATATCTCTCGTACGATAAAACCTTTTGGATGCACCTGGAGATCCACCTAAAACCTACGTGGTAAATATAGTTAACAGGATATCTATTTATTTGTTGATGGTGATTTAAATAGATGAGGATTTGGTTGAAAATTTGGCGCATTTGCACCTGTCTCAGGCAGGCAAGAATTTGTGGTTGTCTTTGGTCTCGCTTACATTCAAGTTCAAAAATCAACGAATCAATGGCCCTCGAATCCTTATGCCCGTGGAGTCTTTTCTTGTATTTTTTTAAAAAGGCAATTTGGATATCTTCATCGCGGGCCGGAGATGTAACTTTTGACAGGGCCTTTAAATCTTCATCCCAAGCTTTGCGTTCGGATTCCTCGAATAAATCCTTAAATACTTTTAAGCTGTTACGGAGACGTCGTAGATGTGTACGCACCTGATGAAGGTGGTCCGGCTTTGAAGGCTCATCCAGGTGGTGGGCATGGCATTGGATCTTGCGAATATAATGAGATATTAGATCTTTTGAGAGAGTTGTATAATTAAGAACGCCCATAAAAGGATATCAAATAATCCTGCATATTGAAGGCTTGGCCGTCTTGGGAGGGACGGATATAGGATCCATCCGGCTGTAAGATCCTGCTTTTAGCCGTATCCTTGAGGCATAATTGAACAATATCAATCAGATGCTCTCGAATATCGTCCTTATATATTTCAAATGTAAGCTCGATTCTTTTATCAAAATTACGGCGCATCCAGTCAGCAGAAGATAAAAAGACGCGCGGTGTGTTGTTATTATTAAAGATAAAAATGCGGGTGTGCTCAAGAAAACGGCCAACGATACTTCTGATGTGTATATTGTCGCTTAAATTTTTAATTCCTGGAACAAGACAGCAAATACCACGGATAATGAGGTGTGCCTTAACACCGGCACAAGATGCCTCATATAGTTTCTCGATAATGAGTGGATCTTCAAGCGAGTTCATCTTGGCCTGTATGGAGCCATTCTGGTATCGTTTATGGTAATAAATTTCGCGGTCAATCAGCGAAAAAAAATGGTCGCGCATGTTATTAGGTGATGAAATGATCCGTTTCCATGGGGTCGGCAGAGAATAGCCAGTAATAATATTGAAGACATCCGACACATCTTTGGCAAAGTCTTCATTGGAAGTGAAATAGCCGATATCGGTATAGAGGCGGGCTGTGCGTTCATTATAATTACCGGTAGCCAAATGCACGTAGCGGCGAATTTGCCCCTCCTCTTTACGTACGATCAGTGTCATTTTTGAATGTATTTTGACGCCGGGTATGCCATAAATGACATGGCAGCCGACATCTTCCAGTTCCCGGGCCCACCGGATATTGTTCTCTTCATCGAAGCGTGCTTTAAGTTCCACCAATACCGTAACTTGTTTCTTGTTTTGAGCGGCTTCTTTAAGGGCATGAACAATCGCAGAGTGCCTGTTGGTTCGATAAAGGGTCATCTTGATCGCCAAAACATTTTCATCCTTAGCGGCACTCGATATTAGATCCACCGTTGGATAAAAAGATTGATACGGTACATGGGAGATAAAATCGTTCTCATTGATGCGTTGGAATATATTATCATAAGGGATTTTAGCTGGGATATAGCCCGGGTAGCATAGGTCTGAACGTGCAGCGTCTTGATGGATTTGGAATAAAAAAGTTAAATCAAAATCACTGGGGACCATGACAACTCGATCTTGGGGAAAATGCAGGCCTGAACAGAGCATCTCCAAAAGGTCTTTGGGGATCGCACCCTCCGCTTCCAAATAAACAACTTTGGCCCGTGTTCGTTTCTTTACCTCTTGGTCAATAGCCTGGAGCAGATCATCGGTGAATTCTTCATCAACTTCCAACTCGCTGTCGCGCATGACACGGAACAAAGAGAATCCTTTTATTTTATAGCCCTTGAAGAATTTGGCGAGGTGGAAGCGGATCACTTCATCGACCAGGATATAGGAATATTCATTTTTGGATGGGGGGAGTTTAATAAGCCGGTTGATATTTTGAGGGATGGGTAAGATCGCCAGGTGTATTTCTTTATTGCGCATGACATGCACCGCAAAGGCCATGGTTTTTGAGGGCAGAACCGGAAAAGGGTGCCCCTGGTCAACAGCCATCGGTGTCATGATCGGATATAAGGTTGTATCAAAATAACGTTGAATGAATTTTTGTTGCTCCCGGTTAAGTTCCCGATATTTCTTTATGTAGATATCACTCTTTTTGAGCTCCTGGATCTTTAATCGGTAGATCTCGTAAAGTTTTTGAATTAACTGATCGGCATTGATCTTGATCTCGTTGTATAATTCCTGTGCATAATAACCATAGGCATTTTTTTGTTTAAAATCAGAAGCAATTAAATTTAACAGACCGGCGACGCGCACCATAAAAAATTCATCGAGGTTATTAACAAAAATAGCCAAAAATTTTATGCGCTCCAGTATGGGGTTGGTGGGATCAGTGGATTCATCAAGAACGCGTTCGTTGAACTTAAGCCAACTTAATTCACGTTCAATAAATTTTTCTTTTGGCGCAAACTGTCTAAATGGCATATTAGGATATTTTTTTGATGATCAAATTTATTTTGCTGCCTGAAAGTTCTTCAAAAAGATATTTTGTTTGGGCAAAGATCGATTTTTCAAGCGCGAAGCTGTCCTGGGTGTAGAGGATTAAGCTTATGTCTTGGTTTTTCCCGTATTGGACTTCCATATTCTTTATTTTTTGTTTTTGGGAATTATCCAAAGAATGGGCTATACGGAGAATCGAACTCAGTTTTTGGATGAGCATTTGTTCATGCGGATCCATGGATGCGTATAGCGGATGCGATCGCTGGGGTGTGGCCTTACGATGATAGCGCGCGATGCAGGCGATCATTTTCATCTCCCGTTGCGTTAAGCGGAACATTTGCATGGAATTAATGATGTATTCAGCATGTTTATGGTACGCACGGTTACTGATAAACAACCCAACGTTATGCATGTAGGCTGCCAAAATGAGGTATATTAATGATTCTTCCTGCAGTCCGAGGATATCTTTAAAATATCCAAATAATTCTTCGGAGATCTTGGCGACGGCTTTTGTGTGTTTTAAGTTCGAATTGAATTTTTGGCAAATAAAGCGTGCGGCAGAAATTAATTGAAGGCTTTTGCTATACTTAGCGGAGATTTCTCGGCCGAATATCAAATTTCCCAATATGGCCTCTGATAATGACGTTTCAAGGATATAACAATATTTATTTTTGACCAAGGTCAGCAAGCGGTCCAATATCATCGCATATCCGTCTAACGTATCCGCAATATGCGGTGGGATTTTGTATTGAAAGCCGATCTCGTCCAACCGTTCGTTTTTGACTTTTTCCTTTAACCGATTGACTTCACGCCGGCTGAATTGAAAGAAATTAGACGCTCGTGATTTTTTAGGCAAGAGGTTTTGTAGGTGTTTTGAGTACGTTTCGTCTATCAAGATAATATCATCGATCTTGATCTTGGGTGATATAAAGCGAATTCGTGAGAGCTGACTTTCAATAAATTCCTCTAATGCGGTATCGCTTTCCTCTTGGGTGCCATCAATTTGATTTTTAAATTGTTTCAAGCGCAGTGTCCCGGCCGGGATACCCATATTCGTTACGATATAGCCCTTCTCCATAATCGAGATATCCAGGCTTCCTGAACCGATCTCTGCAATGATAAGATTCTTTTCATGCAGAGGATAGAATTTTTTGAGCTTTTGGGATAAATATGAATCGATATAAAAGACAACATCGCCCACATTAAGGATTTCAATGGTATAACCCGTTTTGCGATAGATTGTATCTAAAAAAAGGTTGTTATTTTCAGCCTCCCTAACGGCCGTTGTGGCGATAACCTTAACGTCCGTCACTTCATATTGGTTAATAATAAGTCTGTATTTTTCCAGGATATCGATGATCTGGTTTATCTCCTGGCGTGCAATGCGGCCCTGATAAAAGGTGTCCCTGCCGATATCTATCGTACTGACAAGACTTTCCAATATTTTGATATCATCGCCATCTTGTTCGCCGATGGCCAATTTCATTGTGGTCGAGCCGATATCGATAATGGCAGCTCTCATAGTAACCGTCCTTCTTCCTGAATTTATTCTGAATTAATAACCAATTGTACGCCGAAAAAAAATTTATTCAAACAATTTTCTGTGTATAAGGAAATTAGGTGGATTGTAACTCATAGTGCGACACTGTCAACTCCAAAATCACCGTTATTCCGTAAATGCTCTTTTGCCACCTGTTTGGCTGATTTATATCCAAGGGCTTTTCTGGGATAGTTGTTCATCCACCT
>Ga0272441_10000217_pt1 | contig 133012 bp, 110 predicted proteins | sample SSMProp6N_FD_193582 | JGI IMG/M metagenome (GOLD analysis project Ga0272441, IMG submission 193582) | Marine sediment archaeal communities from Little Sippewissett salt marsh, Falmouth, MA, United States - SSM-Prop-6N | ecosystem: Environmental > Aquatic > Marine > Wetlands > Sediment ...
TTTCCCCCGACACTCACCAGCGCCGTGACGTTTTTGCCGACGCCGATCTCTTCCAGGGCCTTCTTGTCCGATGCATCGGCCACAAAACCGTGAGACGAGAAACGCTGCAGGGCTTCCACCTTAGATTTATCGTGGTCGATTACAATAACCTCCGCCCCCGCCTCAAACAGGGTGTGAGTGGCGTAGTAACCGAATTTGCCCGCTCCGATGATGATGTACCGTGCCATGGATAAATTCCTCCGTTACCCGATGATAAGGTTTTCCTCTCCGTAGAGGTAGCGAATGACTTTCCGGCGCCGCGCCAGTGCATAGGTCAGCGTCAGAAGGCCGATCCTTCCCGAAAACATTGTTATGATAATTAATAGCTTGCCGAGGGTATCCAGATATGGTGTGAGTCCCATGGACAGCCCCACGGTTCCGAAGGCCGACGTTATTTCAAAGAGGCTTTCGAGAAACAGGTGCTGCGGCACGATGTGCGAGATGACCTTTTCCTCAACGGTGAGGAACACGATGAGCATGAGAATCAGAAACATGATGGAGCCCATCACCGCGGAAACGGAGTGGATGACCGTTTCCTGGGGGATGGTCCGTTTGAACATGGTGGCATTGACGAGGCCGCGAATACGGTTGATGGACAGGGAAAACAAAATCGCGCAATTCGTCGTTTTAATCCCGCCGCCGCACGAGCCGGGTGAAGCTCCGATAAACATCATCAGTATGAGAAGAAAAAGGCTCGTATTGCTCAACGTCCCGATATCCAGGGTGTTGAATCCCGCCGTGCGCGCCGTCACGGACTGGAACAGGGAGGCAAGGATTTTATCTCCCGGCGGCATGGCGGAGAGATTATTTCCCCATTCGACGGTGAGCATGAGAAGGGTGGATATGACCGTGAGTACGGCGGTCGTAGTGAGCACCACTTTTGTGTGAAGGGAAAAACGTCCTCCCGAGATGGTTCTGTGTTCTATTTCATAGAGGACGACGAAACCGATGCCGCCGAGGACAATCAGGCTCATGATTGTTATATTCACGCACCAGTCTCCGCGGAAATCGGCGAGAGAATTGCTGAAGAGAGAGAAGCCGGCGTTGCAGAAGGCGGATATGGAGTGGAACACGGAAAGATAGAGGGCTCTCCCCGGTGAATACCGGGGGAGCCAGCGGAGGAACAGCACCAGTGCCCCGATGCCTTCAAAGATCATGGCATACAGGAAAACGGATTTGATGATTGAGAAGATATTCTTCACCGGCCGGTAACTGAAGGTGCTTTCGAGGGCGAGTTTGCTTTTCATGGGCACATCCATGCCGATAAAATAGTAAAAGAGAGTGGAAAAGGTAATAATGCCCAGTCCCCCCGCCTGGATGAGGAAGAGAATGACGACTTGGCCGAAGGGCGAGAAAAAACCACCCGTGTCGACCGTGATAAGTCCCGTCACGCACACGGCGGATGTCGCCGTGAAGAGGGCGTCGATCGTATCGATATGACCCAACTTCGTGCACAGGGGCATTTTTAAGAGAAGCGTTCCCATGACGATCATGGTAATGAAACTGCCGAAGAGAACCCGCTCCGGTGACACGGAGACGTGGATGATCTGAAGGAGCTTCTTCTTTATCGCCGTGCCGAGTGTGTCCATCGATTCCCGTCCATTTTTCTGACCGTCGGTGACTGCCCGCACCATGTCGTTGACTACATAAATGTACTATACCTCCTTGAGTAGGGCAAAATCTTTATGACAGCTTCGACAGACTTGTTGTGCCATGTCTGTGGAGAGAGGCCTGTGCCGCATTGGGGCATTCCCCGGAGATGAACGGTCTTTCTTATCGAAAAAAGTCAAATAAGTTGAAGATTTCATGAAAACTTGATTAAATACTCTGGAAATCGGGGTACAGATTTTTTTGTAAAACGAGTGGCATATGGTGCTTGTCGGTGATATAGGGGGGACAAAAACAGTCCTGGCGCTTGTGCCGCCGGATCGGCCGAGGGATTTCGTCGCGGAACGTCGTTACCCCGGCGATCAGTATCCGTCGCTGGAAGCGATTATCACCGAGTATCTCACGGAAGGTCGTAAAAAAGTGCGCAAAGCCGTTCTTGGGATTGCCGGACCTGTCCGAGACGGTGTCGTCTCGACGACGAATCTTCCGTGGCGGGTGAGCGAGGAAGAACTGTCGTCGCGCTTTGACTTCGATGCCGTCCGCATCATCAATGATCTGGAAGCGGTGGCTCGTGCCGTGCCCGTCTTGGCTGATACGGATCTTGATACGTTATACGAGGGAGAACCCGTTGACGGAGGACCGATCGCCGTCGTTGCACCGGGCACGGGACTTGGTGAGGCGTTTCTCACGATGGATGACAGAGATTACCGGGCCCACGCCTCGGAAGGCGGTCATCGCGATTTCGCTCCCCGCGATGCGCGGGAGGAAAACTTGCTCCGCTTCGCCCGGGAACGGTTTGACCATGTCAGTTACGAACGGGTGTGCTCCGGGCCGGGTGTGGCCCTCGTGTACGAGTTCCTTCGCGACGCGGAAGGACTGGAAGAACCGTCATGGCTGGCGGAAAAGCTCAGCGCTGTGACGGATCGAACGCCCATGATCGTGGAAACGGCCGTTCACTCACCGGGAAGCTGCACGCTCTGTGATGAAACACTCCGCCTGTTTACCCGTATTCTGGCCGCCGAGGCAGGTAACTTCGGGCTCACCATTCTCGCCACGGGTGGACTGTATCTGGGAGGCGGCATGACGCCGCGGATTATGCCGTTCCTCACGGATCGGACGTTTATCGACACTCTTCAGGCAAAGGGGCGCATGAGACCGGTCATGGAGAGTATGCCGGTCCGTGTTATCATGAATGCGAAAGCCAATCTTATCGGTGCGGCGTGCCGCGGGAAAGACCTATGAGGCATCCGGCGCCGGTTATTTCATTATTTTGTGAAGGGGACATACTATTATGACGGACGATATGCAGTTGATCGAACGGACTCTGAACACCATCCGCTTTCTTTCTGTCGATGCAATCCAGAAGGCGAACTCGGGGCATCCCGGTTTGCCCATGGGTGCGGCCGCGGCCGCCTACACTCTGTGGACGCGGCATTACAGGCATGCTCCCGGCAATCCCGCCTGGTGTAACCGTGACCGCTTTGTGCTTTCCGCGGGGCATGGCTCGATGCTGCTCTACGTGCTTTTGCATTTGACGGGATACGACTTGTCACTGGACGATCTCAAACAATTCAGGCAGTGGGGCAGTCGAACGCCGGGCCATCCCGAATACGGTGTCACGCCGGGCGTGGAGATGACGACAGGCCCGCTCGGGCAGGGCATCAGCAGTGCTGTCGGCATAGCCATTGCCGAGGCGTACCTGGCCGCGCGATTCAACAAAGATGAGTATCCCGTTGTCGATCACCATACCTATGTTCTCGCCGGTGACGGTGACATGATGGAAGGCGTAACGGCGGAGGCCTGTTCCCTTGCGGGTCATCTCGGTCTCGGAAAACTCATCGTGCTCTATGACGATAACGGTATTTCTCTCGCCGGTTCCGCCGGTCTGTCCATGAGTGAGGATATGAAGGCGCGTTTTGAGGCCTGCGGCTGGCAGGTTTTGACGGTGGATGACGGCAATAACGTTGACGCCATCGATACAGCGCTGACTGCCGCGCGGGAGGAAAAAGGAAAACCGTCCCTCCTCCGTATTCGGACCGTCATTGGATTCGGTGCGCCCAGCAAAGCCAATACATTCGGGGCGCACGGTGCGCCCCTTGGTCAGGAAGAGGTGGCGGCGGCGAAGAAAAAAGCGGGCTGGCCGGAAGATGAGGCCTTTTTCATCCCCGAGGATGTGCGCGATCATATGCGTGAGACACTGTCGAAGGGGAAGGAATGGGAAACGGCCTGGGACAATATGTTCAGCCGCTACCGCACGGCCTATCCCGATGACGCGGCCGAGTTCGAGCGCATCATACGGGGGGACCTCCCCGCGTCGTGGAAAGAAGTCCTGCCCGTCTACGATGCGGATCATAAGGGCATATCGACACGCAAGGTTTCGGAGGCGGTCCTGCAGCAGCTTGCACCCGTTCTCGGCGAACTCATCGGCGGCACCGCCGACTTGAACCCGTCGACACTCGCCTGGCTGAAAGGCTGCGGCGACTTTCAGGATCCCGCACGACGGGCGGCGGACATTCAAGGTGCCGTGGGCGGTGAGTGGTGTCATGCCGGACGGAACATTCATTTCGGTGTCCGGGAACATGCCATGGCGGCGATTGCAAACGGCATGGCCCTCCACGGCGGGGCACGACCTTTTATCGGCACTTTTTTTACCTTTTCGGATTATATGAGACCGTCCATGCGTCTCGCGGCACTCATGGGATTGCCTGTTATTTATGTCTTTTCCCATGACAGTATCGGCGTCGGGGAAGACGGCCCCACCCATCAGCCGATCGAACAGCTCATGAGTCTCCGGATGATGCCGAATCTGACAGTTATCAGGCCGGCCGATGCCAACGAGGCGGTGGCCGCATGGCGCATCGCCCTGACCAGTAAAAAAGATCCCGTGGCATTGGTGTTCACCCGCCAGAACGTGCCCGTTATCGACCGGCGTGTCTGCGGTGCCGTGGACGGTGTCGAAAAGGGCGGCTATGTCCTGTGGGAGGCAAAGCCCGGTGTCGAACCGGATGTGATTCTCATTGGAACGGGATCTGAAACGGCGCTTGCCATGGAGGCGGGCCGTCGCATGGCTGAGGAGGGAACGACGGTCCGCGTCGTATCCCTTCCGTCCTGGGAGCTTTTCGATGCGCAGCCGGAGACGTACCGGCATGCCGTTCTCCCCCCGGTGGTGAGGGTGCGTGTGGCCGTTGAAGCGGGCATGACCGTGGGATGGGAACATTACGTGGGACGTGACGGTGCCGTTGTCGGCATGAACCGGTTCGGAGCCAGCGCGCCGGCAAACGAACTTTTCGAGAAATTCGGCATCACCGTCGAGGCGGTTATGGCGGCGGCGAACGATGTCCGGGGACGGTGCTGATGTGTCTTTTCTGAGGTGGGTGCGGGAGAAGAGTCCGTCATTTTCATTCCGGCGTCGGGATGCGGTAACGGGCGTGGTCCGTAAAAGCGGTCTTCGGAAAACGGGGAGGGAAGCGATGAAAAGCAGTAAGGTCACTGTTTCTTACGGTCCCTACGGAGAATATGTCAACGCCGTTTTCAGGCGTCTCGAAGCGAACGACATAGTCAGACGAATACGCGAAAGAGATTACACGCTCTGGAAACCGGACCCTGATGAATTTGAAAACCGGCTGGGATGGTTCGACAGTCCCCGGGTCATGCTGGATGCCGTGGACGATATCACCGCCTTTGCACATGAGATACGAAAGGAGGGATTCACCGACGTCCTCCTTCTGGGCATGGGTGGTTCCAGTCTCGCGCCGGAGATGATGGCACGAGTATTCGGGACCCGTGCCGGGTATCCCGTGCTTGCCGTGTGCGACAGCACCGACCCGGAAGCGATACTCTTTCACGCGGAAAAAAAAGAACTGACGTCGACGCTTTTCATAGTGGCCACAAAATCGGGAACGACCGTTGAAACGATTTCCTTTTTTAAATATTTCTATACGCGTCTTGCGGAACAGCTCGATGCTGACAAGGCAGGAAAACATTTCATCGCCATCACCGATCGCGGGTCCGCTCTGGAGAAACTGGCGGAACGGTATCAATTCAGGAGGACCTTTTTCAATGACGAAACCATCGGGGGGCGGTATTCGGCGCTGTCCAGTTTCGGCCTCGTGCCCGCGGCGCTTGCCGGAATCGACATTAAAAAAATTCTTCTCCGCGCGGCGAAGATGAGAGACGCATATGATCCCGGCAGGGAAGCGCCCATTGATGCCGATCCCGGAACGGTTGCAGGTATTGTCATGGGCGCCCTTGCCGCCCGCGGCGTCAATAAGATCACCTTTGTGACTTCCCCCGACATCGCGCCCTTCGGAACCTGGGTGGAGCAGCTCATCGCGGAGAGTACCGGGAAAGAGGGGAAGGGCATCCTTCCCGTTATCGACGAGCCCCTCGGCGACCCGCCCCGCTACGGTCGCGACCGGGTTTTTGTCCACCTCCGTCTGAAGGGGGATGAGACCTGGGACAAGAAAGTTGAGGCCCTCGCCGACGAGGACTTTCCCGTTATACGGTGTGATCTCACTGAACAGTATGACATGGGAGAGCAATTTTTCCTGTGGGAGATTGCCACGGCGATCGCCGGTCACTGTCTCGGCATCAACCCCTTTGACCAGCCGGATGTGGAGTCGGCGAAGGTGCAGGCACGGGACGCCGTATCCGCCTATCAGGAGACGGGTGCGCTGTCGACGGAGGAGCCGACGAATATATTTGACGGCGTTCAGGTTTATGGCGGCCGTCCGGCGGATTCTCTCGGCGGCGCTCTTGCGACCGTTTTGCGGGGATGTGAGAAGGGGGATTATATCGCTATACAGGCATACCTCAATCCTTATGCGGGACGTGATTCAGTACTCGGAGAAATAAGAAAAAACATCTGGGACAAATGTCGCATAGCCACGACCGTCGGGTATGGTCCCCGCTTTCTCCACTCGACGGGTCAACTCCACAAGGGCGACGCGGGGAAAGGACGCTTTATTCAGATAACCGCTGAAGACGACAGGGATATTCCGATTCCTGATACAGCGGCTGAACCGGGATCATCGCTGACCTTCGGTATCCTCAAGGCGGCTCAGGCAATGGGTGACCGCAGGGCGCTGAGGGCGGCGGGACGGCGGATCGTTCGTCTACACCTGACGGGCGATGTTTCTGAGGGGTTGAAAACTTTGTGCAATGCCGTGAAAGAATGTCCCGTCACGTAACGGGATTTCCTTCCTTATTCTTCCCGCCGCAACGAAGGAAGGGAGCGGGGGAAGCGATGGTGATTTCACATGTTGTCTCCGCGGGCTGGATCGCCGTTTTGCTTATCGGTCGTTTTTCTTCTTGCGTTTTTTTATGAAGTCATAAATCTGCGTGGCAAAGAAAAAAATGGCGAAGCCGACAATTGTCCAAACGATGAAATTCGCTTTCATTGTGTCATCCTCTGTCATCAATCCCGTTATCGAACGGTGTTTCTCCCCGCACGGAGAGGACGTAGCGTAGCCTGTTAAGTCCTATTTGTCAATCCTGTGTGTATCGAAAAGACGCGCCGTCTGCGTTTCGCCGTTCCTGATGAAAAACCGTCGATTTTCGTGTTGAGACATGAGGGGGCGCTGTCCCTTTGTCCTTGACGTATCATTCACCGATTTCCTATACTTCCTCTCGCGGGAGGACCGGGTGCATGGAAGCGGTACACTATTTTCGTTCGATACATGTCGAGACGCCGTGGACGGCGATTTACCGTCGCCTCGGTTATCGGGAGCGGTTCGCCCAGCTTGACGAACGAATGAGGGCAATGATTGATGCCACCGTCAACGACGGCATTGATCTTTTAGCGTTGCAGGGCGCTGTATGCCGCATTCCCATTAGTGAGCAAGACAACCGACGCATTTGCCTGGAAACGGGTGATTGTCTGATCAGTGAAAAGCTCGCCCGTTTCCTTCGGGACTCCGACGAGGTGGTCCTCTGTGCCGCCACGGGAGGGAGCGCAATCATTGATGAGATCAAAGGCGAGACAGGCGCGGACAGTCTCACTCGTGCCGTTGTTCTCGATGCCGCGGCGAGTGAAGTTGTCGATGCCGTTCTCGATTGGATCGTCGGCTACATGACGAGAATGATCAGGCACGAAAACAGGATGGTGACAAAGGGCCGGTTCTCGGCAGGGTACGGTGATTTTGCTCTCTCGTACCAGGAAACGCTGTACCGGCTTCTGGGACTGGATAACATTGGTGTATCGATCACGGATAATTATATCCTGATACCGGAAAAATCGGTGACAGCCGTGGCGGGTATTATGACGGCGGAGGGGACGTGACAGTGAAGGACAACGGAAAAACGATAGCACAGCTCATGACTGAGAAAATCATCGTTCTGGACGGAGCAACGGGAACGGAGTTGCAGAAACGCGGTATGCCGGCTGGTGTCTGTCCCGAGGAATGGTGCCGGCGAAATCCGTCCGTCATCGAGTCGGTGCACGCGGACTATGTACGCGCCGGGTCGGATATCGTATACACCTGCACATTCGGGGCAAACCGCGTCAAGCTGTCTCAGTTCGATGTCACCGATGTGGGCGACGTGAACCGTGATCTTGCTCGTGCGGCGCGGCGAGCCGTGGGACCAGGTGTGCTGATCGCCGGCGATATCGGCCCGACGGGTCGATTCGTCGAACCATTCGGCGATCTTTCCTTTGATGAGGCCGTAGATATATTCACGGAACAGGTGCGCGGTCTCATCGCGGGCGGTGTCAATCTGATCGTCATCGAAACAATGATGGACATACAGGAAGCACGGGCCGCCCTCGTTGCCGTGAAGGATCTTTCCCATATTGAAACCATGGTAACGATGACCTATGAAACGAGCGGGAAGACACTCAACGGGACCGACCCCGTTGCGGCGCTGGTAACCCTGCAGAGCCTCGGGGCCGATGCCGTGGGGTGTAATTGTTCAACGGGACCGGCGGAGATGCTGGCGTTCATAGGGGCGATGAAGCCCTACGCGACGGTCCCTCTCGTCGCCAAGCCGAATGCCGGCATGCCGAAACTCGTCAACGGCGAGACGGTCTTTACCATGACGCCCGACGCCTTTGCCGGGTACGCGACGGATTTTGTCGCGGCGGGTGTCAACATTCTCGGTGGATGCTGCGGAACGACGCCATCCCATGTTACGGAACTGGCTACAGCCGTTCAGGGAATGCGGCCGATTTTGCCGGTTCGGTCATCGATCAGCGCCCTCAGTTCCGCGCGCCGTGCCGAGGTTTTCGAGGGAAACAGGCCGCTCTGCGTCATCGGAGAGCGCATTAACCCGACGGGGAAGAAAGGTTTTCAGGAAGAACTTCGCCAGGGGAAGTGGACTTATCTTCGTCAGACGGCTCGCGCACAGGATGAGAAAGGCGCGCGTCTGCTGGATGTCAATGTGGGGATGCCCGGTATCGATCAGGCCGCCGTGATGAAGGAAGCGGTGACAATTCTTGCAACCATGTCGCCTCTGCCGCTCGTCATCGATTCGGCGGACGCAAAGACCGTCGAAACGGCCCTCCGCCATTATCCCGGCCGTGTACTCATCAACTCCATATCGGGCGAGCGGGAAAGACGGGAGAAACTGTTACCCCTCGCGGCGAAGTACGGGGCCATGTTCATCTGCCTTCCCCTGACGGATGACGGTGTCCCCGAAACGGCGGAAGTGCGTGCCGATGTGGCGGAGGATATCTGGCGTGAAGCGCAGGAATACGGTTTGGACCGGGCGGATATGATCATTGACGGTCTCGTCATGACCGTCTCCTCGACGCCGCGGGGGCCGCTGGAAACACTGAAAACGATCGAGTGGGCATCGCGGGAATTCAGATGCAATACGGTTGTCGGTCTGTCCAACGTTTCCTTCGGCATGCCCGAACGGCGGTGGGTCAATGCCGCCTTTCTCGCCATGGCCGTGTCGCGGGGCGCGACACTGGTCATCGCCAATCCCGATTCGGAAGAAGTGATGCATATCGCCGCGGCCAGTAACGTTCTCGATGCACGCGATAAAGACGCCGCCGCCTATATCGGACGGTTCGCGGGGAAAAAAGATGTGATCAGTGAATCTGCCCGTCCCGTGACGTCCACCACCGACGCCATATATCAGGCCGTTGTGGAGGGAAGACGGGAGGAGATCGATGTCCTCTTGGATACCGCACTGGCCGGTGGGGAAGAGGCGTCACGCCTTGTCCACGACGTGATGATTCCCGCTATTACCCGGGTGGGAGAACTTTTTGATACGAAAGAATACTTTCTGCCCCAGCTTATTGCGAGCGCCGAAACGATGAAACGCGGCGTCGCCCGCCTGGAACCGTATCTGAAAGAGAATGCCGATCCGGCAGACAGAAAGGAAATTATCCTGATGGCCACTGTTGCCGGCGATATTCATGACATCGGCAAAAACATCGTTTCCCTGCTCCTCGGCAATCATGGCTTTGAAATCGTCGATCTGGGGAAAGATGTGTCTTCAGAGACCATCGCGGCGGCGGCACAGCGCCATCAACCATCAATTATCGGCCTCTCCGCCCTCATGACGACGACCATGGTCAATATGGGGACGACCATTGATGCGGTGCGCGCTGCCGGTGTGAACTGTCATTTCATGGTGGGCGGTGCCGTTGTGACCGACGATTTCGCCGCCTCTCTGGGGGCTCGTTATGCGAAGGATGGTGTGAGCGCCGTCCGCGTGGCGGAAGAACTCGTTGGGAAGGATAAACACGCCGGAGCATAAAAAAGGGAAGAAAAATAGTCTCCGGTCCGGCGGCTGAATACCCGCGGTCGGTTATTTAGACGATTCCACGTATTCCACGATTTTCTCGCCCAGCAGGGTAATCATGCTTTCAAACTTTGATTCGTCTTTTTCAAGGAGTGTCAGCCTGAAACCGGGCAGATGTGTGAAGAACGATGTGAGGGGAACAACGCAGATGCCCGTCGCGCCGAGGAGATGGTAGACAAAACGCTTGTCCGGTTCGATCTTGCTTGTCACCATGCCGTCGACATAGTCACGGATTGTGGCATTCTCGATCGCGAGGTGCTGTTTGTCGTTGAGCACCGCCTCATTGAAAACAATGGTCATGTAAAAGGCGCCGTCGGTGCGGTTCACAACAATATATGGCACGTCCTTGAGGATATTGTACGCCACGTTGGACAGTTTCTCATAACGTCTCTTTCGGCTGTTTACGTAGGATTGATATTCCGGGTGCGTCATAATCCGGGGAATTGCCATCTGCGGTAGTGTCGTGGAGCAGACCTCGGCCATCTTCTGATTCAGGATAGCCTGGATATAGCGGTCGAAGGCCGTGTCTTTTCCGGAGTTGTATACCTCGATCCATCCGCACCGCGCCCCCGGCCAGGGGAATTCCTTGGAAATGCCCTTCATGCTCATGCCCGGAACGTCGTCGATGATATCGGAGAGGGGCGCCGTTTTGCGGCCGTTGTAGTAGAGGTTGATGTAGGTTTCATCAAAGACGAGGAAGAGGTCGTATTCCTTCGCGATTGTGACGATGTCCTTCAGCGTCTTTTCCGGGTAGACAAAACCCGTCGGATTGTCGGGGTTGATGACGAGGGCGCCCACGATGGTGTTATGGCTCTTTACTTTGCGTTCCAGTTCATCAATATCGGGCTGCCAGTTGCGATAGGGATTGAGCCGGTACGTGTTCGGCGGAAAGGACGCGTGGTGCACTTCGGCGAGGAGATGCGTGGAGTACGTCGGTTCCGGCATGATGATCCGGGCGTCGATCTGTATGGCACTGTACGAGCGGGCGATGGCGTCACCGAGGCCGTTGAAAAAAATAATATCATTCTTGTCGATTGTGGCTTTCCCTCGTTTGTTGACGAGATCGGCGAGAAATTCACGTGTTTCATCCATACCCCGCGTGGGCGAATAGGCATAGGATTTATCGTCCCTGATAATGCCCGTAAGGACATCCTTCATCCATTCGGGGATGGTCTCGCCCTTTTCGATGGGATCGCCGATATTCTCCCAGGTAATGGCGATGCCCATTTCTTCCAGCTTTCGTCCGATGTTGACGATGTTCCGTATTTCGTAAGTTAATCCTGTCCCACTTTTGGCTATGTCAAACCGCATTCAGGTATTCCTCCAGCGTAATTTCCACTTTTCCCAGACATAGTACACAAGGCGGGGGTAATTCAATCATTTTTTGGTGAGTGCTTGCAAGAAATGTAATTCAGAAGATGTGCTGTCAGAACATCGGTCATGCGGCAAGATATAATGATCTTATTATACGCGTCTTTTATAAGCAGTGTGACATTCATGACGGTCACGCCGTGCTGCTCGAACGTGAACCGTGACAGTGCGTGAGACGTCCGTTGCCACGTGTCGCCGTTAAAACAACTTGACGGATTATTACGGTAATGGTATTCGAATAACAAATTTACAAGTCATTGTAATATTTTAATATAAGTGCCAAACAAAGACTACCGGTGGGGTATTGCAAAGAATTTCTTTGACGCGTGTTCTGTAAAGGTGCAAAATACCAGGGTCTCTGTAATGAAAGTACCATGTCTTCTCACTGTGATAACTTTTCATCCCTGTCGAACTGTATGCCTGTTCTGCTTTCGTCAAGCACTCAACGTGACAAGAGAAATCGACAACAAACCATTTCCCCGATTCAGCTTTGCGGCCATATTCACGTCAAGAAGGAGGCTTACTTGAGCAAGCCGGTTTCTCGTTTATTTGTGTAAGGCGGGTTTTTGCGAAATATTAGATTTCCCTTTAACTGTGAGGACTTACGATGAAAGTTGCAATTCTGGCGGGGGGGTTCGGTACCAGGCTCACTGAAGAAAATGACATCAAACCAAAGCCGATGGCCGAAATCGGCGGTCGCCCGATCCTGTGGCACATCATGATGATCTATTCTTACTACGGCTTCAACGAATTTGTTGTGGCACTGGGCTATAAGGGAAACTGCATTAAAAAATATATGGTCGATTATTGCGCCCTCAACGGTAATATCACGGTGGACCTCGGTAACGGCACAGTGATTCCGCACGGCAGGTCATATCAGAACTGGCGCGTGGAATTGATCGATACCGGTACTGCCACCATGACGGGTGGAAGAATCAAGCGTCTGGCACCGCATATCGGAAATGAAACCTTCATGCTGACGTGGGGGGACGGCCTTGCCGATGTTGACATCCCGGCACTGCTTAATTTCCACAGGTCTCACGGTAAATTGGCCACCCTGACTGCCGTTCGTCCGCCCGCGCGGTACGGATATATGAAATTTGACGGCGATCAGGTAACGGAATTCAACGAGAAACCTCAAATCGGAGAGGGCTGGATCAATGGTGCCTTTTTCGTTCTGGAACCGGGTGTCTTCGATTATATTGATGGAGATTCGATTGTCTGGGAAAGAGAACCACTGGAAAATCTGGCACGGGACGGTCAGCTCATGGCGTACCGGCACACGTCCTTCTGGCAATGCATGGACACGCCGCGCGAGAAGCATATCCTGGAAACCATGTGGAAATCGGGACAAGTGCCCTGGAAGATATGGGAGGAGTAAAATATGCACGTCCTTCTAACCGGAAACAACGGGTATATCGGAAGGATCATGGTCCCGATGCTCCTTGACTACGGTCACGAAGTGACTGGAATGGACTGTGATCTGTATCGGGAGTGTACGTACGGCGTGGAAAACAAGGCTCACATTCCTGAGATCAGGAAGGATATACGAGATGTGGATGAGTCCGATCTTGAGGGTTTTGATGCGATCATCCACCTGGCGGGACTTTCAAATGACCCGCTCGGCGATCTGAATCCCGCGATAACGATGGAGGTGAATCACGCCGCCTCCGTGCGACTGGCACATCTTGCCAAGAAGGCGGGAATTCGGCGGTTCATTTTTTCATCGTCATGCAGCAGTTACGGTGCCGGCGGTGCGGACTGGGTGGATGAAGAAGGTGCCGTCAATCCAGTTACACCTTACGGAGTTTCCAAAGTGTGCGTGGAGAGAGACATCCGCGCACTGGCCGATGATTCATTCAGCCCCACTTTTGCCCGGAGTGCCACGGCATATGGTATATCACCCCGTATTCGTTTCGACCTTGTCCTCAATAATCTGGTGGCCTGGGCATACACGACGGGCGCGGTGTACTTGAAGAGTGACGGAACGGCCTGGAGGCCGATCGTACACATTGAGGATATTTCCCGTGCCTTCGTGGCGATTCTTCAGGCGCCGCTCGAGACTGTTCATTGCCAGACCTTCAACATCGGTATGACCGGTGAAAACTATCGAATTCGGGAACTGGCTTCGGTAGTGGCCGATGTCGTTCCCGGAGCGGCTATCCACTTTGCGGACGGGGCGGGTACGGACACAAGATGTTATCGGGTCAACTGCGATAAAATCGCCCGCATGTTGCCCGGTTTCCAGCCGAAATGGACGGCGCGGCGCGGCGCGGAAGAGTTGTATGCGTCATTCGTGACGTACGGTTTGAGCCTTGAGGACTTTGAAGGTGTTCGCTTCAAACGCGTCGCCCACATCAGACATCTCATAGAGTCGGGACGTCTACAAGAGAACCTGAGATGGTGCACCCCATAGCCGAAATTACTTCCTGCCGTGCGTGCGAGCATTTTCCCCTGAATGAGATTTTTTCTCTCGGCACGACTCCCCTTGCTGATGTTTTGTTGGCGAACGACAATCTCAGCCAGGACGAATTGTCTGCTCCTCTAGAGTGGCGATTCTGTGACAACTGCAAACTCATCCAGCTTTCCGTAAATGTTGCGCCTGAAATCCTGTTTGGAACCGATTATCCGTATTACTCCTCCGTTTCCCCCTCTCTGTCACGACATTTTCGGAAAAGCGCGGAAAGCCTCATGCGGGATAAAAAACTCGATGCGGAAAGCCTGGTGATTGAAGCGGCGAGTAACGACGGTTATATGTTGCGCTATTTCATTAAACGCGGCATTCCTGCCATCGGTATTGAACCCGCCGCTGGTCCCGCCGAGTCTGCAATCGCACGCGGCATTCCCACGGTGAAGAACTTTTTTACCCGTGAACTTGCTGATGCGATTTTACGACAGGAGGGAAGAGCAGCTGATCTCTTCATCGCCAACAATGTGCTCGCTCATGTCCCCGATATAAACGGATTCATCGAGGGGATAAAGTGCCTTCTGAAGCCGAAGGGGATGGCTGTTATTGAAGTACACTACGTCGCGTCGCTCGTCGATAACGAAGAGTTTGACTGTATCTATCATCAACATGTTTTCTACTATTCCGCAACGTCTCTCGATAATCTTTTCCGTCGCCACGGCCTTTTCATCAATGAGATAGAACGTATTGCCACGTATGGAGGTTCGCTCCGGCTCTTCGTCGAGCGGACGGAGAATGTGGGGCCCTCGGTGCGTCTGCTGCTGGAAGAAGAAAGAGAAAAAAGTATGGATCGGATGTCTTACTATCGAGCGCTCATCGATAAGGCCCGCGTACTCAAAGATAAACTGAGAGGGCTGCTGATTCAATTGAAGAGGGACAATAAAAGCATTGTCGCTTACGGAGCCGCGGCCAAGACAACAACTCTCATGGCTTATTGCGGTCTTGACGGTGACATCCTCGATTATGTGGTTGACCTGAATTCCCGGAAACATGGCCGATACATGGGAGGGAATCATCTGCCCATCTTTTCACCTGAGCGTCTGCTTGTGGATCGGCCGGACTATGTTTTACTGACGGCATGGAACTTCGCCGACGAAATCATCAAGGCGCAGGAGGATTATCGGAGAGGGGGCGGAAAATTCATCATACCCGTCCCTGACGTAATAATTATCTGAACGTGGTTCATCAACGGAATGATGGTGTGTCGTCCATACGTGATTGACACGGCCGGCACGCAATGAAAGACGGGGTGTTTTCTTCATCTCGCCTGTTCGCGGCGCACGAGTGGATGCATTCTGAAGAGATTCAGTGCCGGATGACGGAGCATGGACATGGAAAATTTCGATGGTGATGTTTGTCCGAACTGCCGTGCGGAAAAAATGACGCGATTTTACTCAGTGGAATCGGTTCCCGTGCACAGCGTGCATCTTATTAGAGCCCGCCGGTCGGCGGTGCAGTTCACCCGAGGCGATATCGTATTGGGATTCTGCCCACGGTGTTCGTTCATATCGAATACGGCATTCAACCCTGAAGCCGTCGAATACATCACAGGATATGAGGGTACTCAGTCCTTCTCATCGACTTTCAATATCTTCCATCGTCGTCTTGCCCGGTATCTGCGAGAGCGGTATAAACTCACAAATGCCACCATTATTGAGATCGGTTGCGGGCAGGGGGAATTTCTCGATCTGCTTTGTGAAAAGGGGGCTAACCGGGGGATCGGTTTCGACCCGGCCTATTCTCCTGAGAGGAGTCCTTTCGGCAACGTTCCGTATCTTGATTTTATAGCCGACGAGTATTCAGAAAAATACAGTGATTACCGTGCTGACTTCGTATGCTGCAAGATGACGCTTGAGCATATTCCCAGCCCTTTCGGATTTCTGCAAACAATCAGAAACGCGATAGGAAATCATCACAACACGCGCGTATTCTTCCAGGTGCCCAACGCCATGAAGGTGTTGAGTGACTGCGCGTTCTGGGATATTTATTACGAACATTGTTCGTATTTCAGTACAGCTGCTCTCGTAAGGCTGTTTCAATTGAACGATTTTCATGTTCTTGAAACGTGGACGGACTATGACGACCAGTACATCATGCTCTGCGCTCGTCCCGGTTTTCAGGGGTCGGATCCGATGAATCTACCCCCTGGTGTTCCCATTCCATCAGCCGGTGAGTTAGGTCGATTCAGCGATGCCATGAGAAAAAAATGTGATCTGTGGAGAAAACGCCTGGACGCATTTACGCGAGCGGGAAAATGCACGGTCCTGTGGGGTGCCGGTTCCAAGGGCGTGTCCTTTATCTCGACGTTAAATGCTGAGAATGATATTGCTTTCGGAATCGATGTGAATCCCCACAAGCAGGGTACGTATATGCCGGGAAGCGGTATCCCGATAGCTGTCCCCGACGAACTTCCCCGTATCGATCCGGACACCGTGATTATCATGAATCCCGTTTATCGCATTGAAGTGAGCCGTCTGCTGAAAAAAATGAACCTCAATGTCGAGATAATCACCGTATGATAAAGATGATTACGCCATGGGAGAAAGAAGATGAGGACTGATTGTCCCGTGTGCCATTATCCGACCGTGATCGATTTTTTTCACAGAGAGGGTATTCCCCAACTGTGTAACATGCTTTACCGCTCCCGTGAGTCCGCCGTAGCTGGACCCCGCGGGAATGTGGTTATGAGTTATTGCCGTGAGTGCGGTCACATTTTCAACAGGGCCTTCGACAGCGGACAGGTCAACTATAGGGGAATGTATGAAAACACACTTGATTTCTCTCCTCGATTTCAAGATTACAGTAGAAAGCTTGCAGAACGCCTCGTTACCCGCTTCAATCTTCATGAAAAAAAAATCGTCGAGATAGGATGCGGCAGGGGGAAATTTCTTGAACTCCTGTGCGCACAAGGGGACAACCGCGGCATCGGTTTCGATCCGTCTCGATCATCTGCCGATAAGAATCCTTTACGTCAGGACCGGTTCGGAACAGTACATTTTGTTCCCGATTACTTCGGAGAGAAGTATGCCCATGTGCAGGCGGATATGGTCATCGGTCGTCATGTTCTGGAACATGTCTCCGAACCTGCTGATTTCATTCGTGACATCCGCGCCGCCAGTATTACGCATGCGGGGTTGTATCTGGAGGTCCCCAACGCCCTCTATGTTTTCAGCGACGTCGGCGTGTGGGATATTATCTACGAGCACGTATCCTATTTCACGCCTCCGTCACTGTCCTTTCTCGTTCGTCGAGCAGGCTATCGAATCGCCTCCCTTGAACAGGATTACGGCGGGCAGTTTCTCTCCGTTGCGGCCGAGGCGGATGCGGGCGATTTTCCTCCTTACCCTGTTGAAAAAGAAGATGAATTCTTCCGCGCGATGATTGAGAATTATAATCGTCGTTTTAGCATTAGAATCGAAGAGTGGGAAAAGAGACTGACCGAGATGGCCCGTCATAACTGTCGAGTAGTTGTGTGGGGAGGCGGATCGAAGGGCGTCATGTTTCTGAACAGTATCAGTACGGCAGAGGCAGTTGAGGGGGTAATCGATATCAATCCGGCAAAACAGGGACACTACATTCCCGGCACGGGCCACCGCATCGTATCGCCGTATTCGCTGAAGGACAGAAAACCTGACACAATCATCATTATGAATCCGCTTTACACACAGGAAATTGAAGCCTTCTGTAGTAACATGGGGGTTGATGCGGAACTGGCAGGGGTATAGTGAATGCGGGTTATCAGCACCTTAGCATGTCTTCAAACGCGAAGCGCATTCCTTTGAAACCGAACACATCGGGGATGCCGTTTTAGATAAATACAGATTTTGGGAGTGGTTACACCATGGTAGCGTCGATTGGAACAAAGATGAAGCGGAAACTGGGAGGTCTTCCGTGGTTGGGACACTTCTACGAAAGCTGTAAGCGCCTTCGGCTGCAATGTGTGAGGGTCGTTCAATTGTCTCCATATGACAATATTTACCATTGCTGTACGCAAAAGACGGCCAGTCAGTGGTTTCGTGCCGTATTATCCGATCCGAGGATCTTGAAATTCACAGGACTTCGTGTATTACCTTATGTGCAACTGGGATTGAAATACGCTTCTTTTTCGGGGCCGATGCCGCCGAGGACGATTGCAGCTCATCTGTACATTGATTACCCTACGTATCTCACCATACCGAAACCTTCGACATACAGAACATTCTTCGTCGTGAGGGACCCCCGCGACATCATCATCTCGTGGTACTTCTCAGCGCGGTATTCTCACAAGTTAATCGGTCCCATACCGGCAATGAGACAGGATCTGCAGTCAATGAACCGTCAATGTGGTATCAAATATATCATTGACAGGCTTGAGGAATGGGACTCGTTTGACGCACAACGCTCGTGGATGACACCATCGTGTGACTCAGAAAACATTCGCATATTCCGCTATGAAGACATGGTCGATGATACATTCAATTTTTTAAGGACGTTGTTTAATTTTCTTAACATTTCATTGCCTAATAGTGCATTTGTCGATTTATATGAGCGTTATACGTTTGAAAATATGTCCGGTGGACGCAACCGGGGTGTGGAAGATCAAAGGGCACAATACCGTAAGGGTATATCGGGAGATTGGCAGAATTACTTCGATGCGTCTCTCCACCAGTATTTGAGAGATAAAACAGGCGATCTCCTGGAGGTGCTCGGATATGACGAATAGACGTTCCTCAGCAAGTATCGGATCCTTCCGCAGTTCGCTTTGAGCGGCATGTTCTGTAATAAACGGTTCCATATCAACAGAGCTGTGCTTGCTGCCGCTTAACGGCCGTGACACATCCTGTTGAAAAGGAAGTAAAGGTTCACGATCTTGTTCACTTAATCATCTTATTAAAAGAACCGGACAGGGGCTGGGATAGCCCCCGGGGAATAGGCAATTACGGAGCTTCCCATTAATCGAAAACTTTCTTTTTGGTATCACTGTGTGATAAGGTGAGCGCCGCCAGAAGGGGGAAATTATTGTCTCGATGAATCGTTTGACAGGATTTGATGTCAATAAATATAGTTGCCGAATATATCGAAGATTTAAGACAGAGCCGGTCGGATCACGACATGTAACGGCGATGATATGCCATCAATGACGGATAAACCACGTAACATAAACATACTGGGCATTTCCTGCTTCTATCATGACAGTGCCGCGTGCATCATACGCGATGGCTCCATACTGGCGGCTGCCCAGGAGGAACGGTTCACGCGGAAAAAACATGATCCCCGTTTCCCGCGGAATGCCGTCCAATTCTGTCTCGATCATGCCGGCATTTCCGTGGATAAGTTGTCATATGTGGTGTTTTATGACAAACCCTTTCTGACGTTCGAACGCCTCCTCATGAGCTACCTCACGGTGGCGCCGCGGGGGTTGCGGTCGTGGCTTGAGGCGATGCCTCTGTGGCTCGGCCAGAAACTCTTTATCCCTCGCGTCATACAGAAAGAAACAGGATACACGGGAGACATACTATTTACGGAGCATCACGAAGCGCATGCGGCGTCGGCGTTCTACCCATCGCCTTTTGATGAAGCCGCTATTTTAACCATCGATGGTGTCGGTGAGTGGGCAACGGCGAGTTACGGGTACGGGAAGGGAAATGAAATCGTCCTTCTGAAAGAACTGCATTTCCCCGATTCTTTGGGTTTGCTCTATTCGGCGTTTACCTATTTCACGGGTTTCAGGGTCAATTCCGGGGAGTACAAATTGATGGGTCTGGCGCCCTACGGAATACCCCGATACAAAGAGATTATTCTGTCTGAAATCGTCGATGTCAAAGAGGATGGGTCGCTCCGTTTGAACCTTGATTATTTCGATTTTCTGGGTGGCCTCAGGATGACGAACAGGAAATTTGCGCGGCTTTTTGATGGTCCGCCCCGTCAACCGGAGACGGCGATCACCCAGCGCGAAATGGATATCGCGGCGAGCGCTCAGGCGGTAACGGAAGAGGTCGTCCTGAAGATGGCCAATCATGTTTTCACGGAAACGGGCCTGAAGAATGTCTGTCTGGCGGGCGGTGTTGCGTTGAACTGCGTGGCGAACGGTCGTGTCCTGAGAGAGAGTCCCTTCGAAAACATTTGGATACAACCGGCGGCCGGTGACGCCGGCGGCGCCTTGGGCGCGGCACTGTCTGCGTGGTATCGATACTGCGGTCATGAGAGGCCGAAATCGACGGGCCGTGATTTTCAAAGAGGATCCTATCTGGGGCCGTCCTTCACGAACGAGCAGGTACAGAATTTTCTCAACCGGTTCGAATACCCATACCATGTACTGAACGGTGGAGAGAGGGCGAAAGAGATTGCCCGGCAAATCGCCGAGGGAAAGATCGTGGGATACATGGCGGGCCGCATGGAGTTCGGTCCCCGCGCGCTCGGTGCGCGTAGCATCCTGGGAGATCCCCGGCGTAAGGATACCCAGCAGGTGATGAACCTGAAAATCAAGTACCGCGAATCATTCCGGCCCTTTGCGCCCTCCGTGCTTGAGGAACGGGCATCTCAGCATTTCGATATAGATTGCTCCAGTCCCTATATGCTGCTTGTGGCGCATGTCAAGGAGGAGAAGCGTTTGCCGCAGCCGTCGGCTGACAGCCTGTCCATGATGGAGAGACTCATGACACCCCGAAGCGACATACCCGCCGTCACCCATCTGGATTATTCGGCACGCCTCCAGACCGTGGACGCTGTCGACAAACCCGATTATCATGACGTTATCGACGAATTCAACGCTTTGACGGGATGTCCGGTCATTGTCAATACGAGCTTCAACGTCCGTGGCGAACCGATTATCTGTTCACCCGAGGATGCCTATCGGTGTTTCATGCGCACGGAAATGGATATTCTGGTCATGGAGGATGTCATTCTCTATAAAGACGAACAACCTCCGTGGGCGGAGGGGAAGGAGTGGCGCAATGAGCTCCAGCTCGACTGACGCGCGACAGATTCGACGTTTCGGCTTGGTGGCCGTCATTTTTTTTGGGTTGCTCAGTGCCCTGGGGTGGTGGAAGGGAAAACCGTTTCCCTTCTATTTCTTCGGTATCTTAGCTCTCATTGGTGGAGGCTTTATCCTTTTCCCGATCCGTCTTCGCTTTCTATACACGGCGTGGCTTTCCGTTGCCCATCGTATCGGCAGATTCGTCAATACGGTGATACTTGTCATCGCATATTATGCCGTTATCACACCGGCGGCATTGCTGAAGCGCGTGTTCGGGGGGAGACCGCTCCCGACAAAACCGGACGGAAATATCGCATCCTACTGGATTGAGAGGAAAGAACCGATCCAGCCGAGAGACCGATTTTTGAAAAGATTTTAAGGAGTCTTTGTTTATGGCCAACCAGTCGTTCATTGGAGAGTTCTGGGAGTTCCTGCGGTATCGGAAAAGGTACTGGCTTCTGCCCATCGTTGTCGTTTTGTTCCTGTTGGGAGGAGTGATAGTCTTTACCGAAACGAGCGCTGTCGCACCCTTTATTTACGCCCTCTTTTAATGGTTCCCTATAAGACAACGGGGTGAATGTCATGTCAGTGCCGTGACCGGACACGTTTCTCTTCCAGAGAGATAAAGGGATGGGCGGACCGTATCCCACCGAAGTCCCGCCGCATGATGTCTGTCATCCGAAACGAATGGTAACGGGCAAGGAACGGGCATGCTCAGCACGAAGAAAAAAATACTATTCATAATCATTTCGCTTACTATCGGGCTGTTAATCGGTATTGTTCTGGGCGAAGTCGTTCTCAGGCTGTTACTTTTCTCCGATATTTCCGTGTTTGAGAAGATCGGTCGTTCCTTGCGAAGCCCGTCCCTCTATGCTGACGGGTTGAACGAGGACGATTACTGGAAGCTCGCGTATCGCTTCGGCGGAACTCATTTTCGTCCGCCGCCCCCCGACAAGGTGGATACCACGGTGGGGTGGGTCAATTACAGATATACAACACCCAATCTCTACGACCATAAGCATTCATCGAACATAACGGGCAGGCGACCCATTATCCTGTACGGCGATTCCTTTGCCCAGTGCGCGACACCGCCCGGAGAGTGCTTCCAGGGTATATTGGATCAGTCGGACCTGTCTCCTGAATACGCGCTGTTGAACTACGGTGTCGGTGGATATGGTATCGGCCAGATATATCTCCTGCTCAAACACTCGATCGATCGGTACGTTGACGCAGATCCTGTTGTCATCGTGGGAATTTTTGAGAGGGATCTGGACCGTACCGTCCTTTCTTTTCGTACCGCCCAGAAACCGCGTTTTAGAATTAATGACGACACACTTGTTGTGACCAATCACATTGTCCGGGATACCGATGCCTATTTGTCGGACAATCCTGTTTCCATACGCAGTTATCTCTATCGTTATCTCGTATATGGCACTTTTCTTTTGCCTGAGTATGTGAGGGCGGTGTTAAAGAAAGAAACGTCGTACCGTCAGGACAAGATTGCCCTGGGGAGGGTGATCTGTCGGCAAATACAAAAGGAATTAGAGAGAAGAGGCCTTCAGTATTTCTTTCTTTATTTCGATTCGCAGAAGAGAACGGGAAGCCCCATATATGGTAACTGGCGAAAAGAATGCCTTTATTCCGTATTTCACGAGTATGATATTCCTTTCATTTCATCTGGCGCGGCGCTCCGAAGACATGCCCAAAAGCATAACGGGAATTACTCCGATTATTATATGAATAACGGGCACCTCAATTATCTGGGGAACCAGATCGTCTTTGCGGAAATGGAGAAGGGTTTACAGGGTTTTTTCGAGTCACCGAGTGACGGCTGGCAAGAAAAGCGTGACGTCATTGATTTATTGGATGATGTCAAAACACACGGTGCGTGGGGAACGGCAGACTATGTACAATCGTTGAAACAACCCGTAAACGGAATCACCGAAGCCGATTATTTCTTCGTACATCCCGGTACGGACGGACCGACGGAACTGCTTTTTAAGCTTGATGGGCAATATCGACAATTGAAGTTTCTGACAAAGATCGACATATACAATCGGACAAAGCATGCGGGGAGTGTCGGTTTATGCTTGTTTTGTGATGGCAAGGCCGTATTGCAGGAAACGATCCGCAAAGGGGATCCCATGAAGGACACGACCATTGATGTGACCGGTGTGGACACCGTTAAAATCAGGGTCGCCGACGGGGGAGACGATATCGAGGCCGATCACCTGTATATACTGCGACCGTGCCTTGTGAAAAAATGAAAAAATGTACGTGATCAATCGATGAAAAGGAAAAGGGGCTTCTCAATCTGAGATGACCCCTTTCTATTGCTGGAGCCGATGTGCGGATTCGAACCGCAGACCTACTGATTACGAATCAGTTGCTCTACCAGCTGAGCTACATCGGCATGTCGCTCTTCCGTAGTAACTGAGGACGTTTATCGTAAGAGTACCGGCTTGTCAAGCGCAAAAGAACATGTCTCTCAGCTGTTCGTCTCTCTTTCTTGACTTTGCATAGTGATCTGATAGTATTTCGCATTCTTTCGTGATGCCCGTGTCGCGTGTGAAAGATGTTTTGTGCCGGTAACACGTCTGAATGGTTAAGTGATTGAATTGAACAGAGCACTTTCCCCATAACGTGTTGATGGGGGGGCAGTGGCCGGCGGTCGTCTCGGGACCACAGATTGATATTGACTTTTCACGGTATATCGGTGGAAACTCTGAGGGAACTATTCGCATCATACAGGTGTGATGAATAAGTACTGACGGGCATTTCGTGTCGGTCGATCAGCAATGACGAGGATAAGTGATTCTATGACGGTGTCTCCTTCCGATCAGTATCGGAGCTGGGTTGAGATCGAGCTCGATCATTTCAGACACAATATACAGGCGGTACGGCGCCTTCTTCCGCCGTCGGTGGAAATACTGCAGGTCGTCAAGGCAGATGCGTACGGTCACGGGGCCATGGAGATTGCCCGGGAGGCGCTGAAAAGCGGTGCGTCGCGCCTCGGAGTGGCCAATGCCGATGAGGGCGTTCAACTGCGTGTCGGCGGCATCGAGGCGCCTGTCTTGATTCTCAGTCCCTCGCCCGTCTCTGAAATCGACGAAATCATCAAGTACAGGCTGGTGCCGTCCCTGTCGGACCGGCACTTCGCGGAGGCGTTTGCGGATCGCTGCCGGCAAATGGAAACGGTCATGCCCGTTCACGTGGAGGTCGATACGGGCATGGGACGGGGAGGGACGAGTCTCGACGAGGCCGTGACATTGATCCAGGCGCTGATAGCCGAACCCTCCATCCGTGTTGAAGGAATCTTTTCCCATCTCGCTTCGAGCGAGGTCGTTGATGACCGGTATAACACCACTCAATATCGGCGGTTCTGTGAACTCCTGGAAAAACTCGACGATCTGGGCATTTCCATTCCCCTGAAGCACCTTTCAAACAGCGGCGGCATCCTGAATTTTCCCGATTTCGCCTGTGACATGGTGCGCCCTGGGATCATGACCTACGGTGTCCATCCGTCACCGGGAACGGAAAGAAAAGTGACGCTCAAGCCGGTGATGAGCTTCAAGTCGCGCATCGTTCTTTTGAAGGAATTTCCTCCCGGGGAGAGTATCGGCTATGGACGATCATATTTTCTCGATAAGCCGTCTGTTATTGCCACGATACCGGTCGGTTATGGTGACGGATACGGTTTTGTCCTTTCCAACAAGGGAGAGGTGCTCATCCGCGGCATGCGCGCACCCATCGTGGGACGCGTTTCGATGGACATGTGCACCATCGATGTGACCCATATTCCCGAGTGCACGGTCGGTGATGAGGTCGTGCTCCTGGGACGACAAGGAAATGACTATATTTCCGCCAACGAGATAGCCGACAAAGCGGGAACGATCAGTTACGAGGTATTGTGTGTCCTGGGTAAGCGGGCGCCGCGCGTGTACATGGATGGAGGAAGGCAGAATTCGGTGGTTCCCCGCCTGCGCCGCATCTTTATTCCCGGTGAAGAGAAATCCATCGCCCGGATCGATGCCATACTCCGTTCCTGTCTTCAGACGCGGGCCTGCGACACCGATCTCGGTGACGCCATATTCTACGAAATGCTGGAAGCCTTGTTCGGGAAACAGACACGACAGCTGGAGCTGCGTACCGGGTTTACTTATGCAATTACCGTCCGCGAATTTTCGAAAGAGGAAAGAGATGCTGAAGAATCGGTCCGCGACTTCTACAAGGTAAAGACCCATATCGGGTATACGAAAACGCTTCGCCACGCTGATTTCATCATCGGCTGTGCCCGCAACAACGAACAGCTTTCACGGCTCTTCGACGATGAGCGCTGTGAGTACCGGTGGCTCCTGGACGGCGGACAGGAGCATGTGGGCATGGCGGACTTCGCCGTAGAAGGGGTCCGTGTCCACGGCCGCGACGTTCCCGTGACGGGCAGTGAAGAAACAGAGCGGGGGTTTGAAGTGCACTGCGGCGGTGCGATGCTGGCCGATATCATCAACAAAGAGGTCCGGGTGGAAATTAATATTGTGACGAAAAAGCATCGCGCGAACAGGATGTTTTCGGTCTACATCGTTTATCCCACGCGAGGTATCGATGTTTCTTTTGATTATGACGGTGTGCCCATGACCAATGTGAGAAAAGTCGACTTTTTTGCGGGGAAGCATCCCTATCCGACCGTCAAAGAGACGCCGGGGAAGTCGATGGTACTGAGCGTCAGCCGTGACGAATGGATATTCCCCGTGAGCGGTGTGACGTTTCTGTGGGATCGAATCGGACAATGATGCCGTCGTCACAGAGACGGCTTTTTCAGTGAAAGGATGAAAATGGAGAAAATCAGGGTGGGCGTCATCCTCGGCGGATTGTCGTCGGAATGCGAGGTGTCGCTGAACAGCGGGAGAAATGTCTTTGATATGATGGATCGTGAACGGTATGAGCCCGTTCCGGTTTTCCTGGATAGAGAGGCGCGATTCTGGATATTGCCCTGGCAGCTTGTATCCCAGAATACGACCGTCGACATATCAGAACATCTGGAGAAAGAAGCGCGCCGCGTCGCCTGCGACGACCTGGGAGAGGAAATCGATTTCGCCTTTATCGCTCTCCATGGAAAATACGGTGATGACGGATGTATTCAAGGCCTCCTGGAAATACTGGGGATTCCCTATACGGGTTCCGGTGTGCTTGCCTCCGCCCTGGGTATGGACAAGCATGTTCAACAGCAGATCCTGCGGGCGGAAGGTATTCATGTGCCGAAAAGCGGTATGGTGACGAGAAAGGAATGGGAGAAAGACCGTGCTGCGGTGCAGGACTCCATGATCGCCGCGTTCGGTGTTCCCCTGGTGGTGAAGCCCACGCGTGAAGGGTCGAGTATCGGGGTTACCATCATTCGACGGCGGGAGGAGTTTGATGAGGCCGTCGGGCGGGCCTTCGCGTGGGACAACGCTGTTCTCTTCGAGGAGTATCTCGAAGGCGTGGAATTTTCCTGTATCGTGGTGGAAGAGAATGGGGATCCGATGATACTGGGCGTTACGGAGATTCATCCTCAGAGCGATTACTTTTCCTATGATGAAAAATATATGCCGGGCCGGTGCAGCAAGTATACTCCACCGAAGACCATTCCCGCCGAAACGGTCGAGTGTATCAAGAAAGACGTTATCGCCGCCTATCGGGCCCTGGGATTCCGTTCCTACGGGCGCATCGACGGCTTCGTCACACGCGACGGGCGGGTTCTCATTACCGATCCCAATTCATCGTCGGGCATGGCGCCGTCATCGTTTTTCTTCGAGCAGGCGGCGGAAGCAGGTATGATGCCGTCGATGATCGTCACGAAGATCATCGAAACATCGCGCCGTGTTCACACGGGAAAGAAAGGACCGCTCTGATCGGCGCATCTGACGTACGATCGCGCGGGGTGCAGAAATTATTGGGACAGGGAGAGCAAATTCGTTGACGGCCCTGCCTTTTTCCGGTATTCACTGTTTTTATTAAGGGATTTCGCGTAACCGGCAGAGAGCCTCATGCGGGTTAGTGGCAGGATGAAGGGGCAGTACGGCGTTTATGGAAAACGAGGTCAGGGATAAATTACGGGTCGGCGTCCTTTTGGGCGGCATGTCATCGGAGAGAGAGATTTCACTCGAGAGCGGCAGAAACATCTATACAAAGCTGGACCCGAAGAAATACGAACCGCACGCCATATTTATGGACGGCGAGGCACGGCTCTGGGAGATACCCGTCAAGCTCTTGATGAGAAATTCAACGCGGGATATCGAGATCGACCTCGAAGAGAGCAGTCGGCGGATATTCTACGAAGACCTGAAAGAGTTCGTGGACCTCATCTACATCGGCCTCCACGGAAAGTACGGGGAAGACGGATGCCTGCAGGGGATGCTGGAAATCCTCTCGGTGCCCTACGTGGGGTCCGGTGTTCTTGCCTCGGCGCTTGGGATGAATAAGTACGCCGCCAGGAAAGTCCTTGCCATGAACGGTATCGCCGTACCGGAGACGATCGCCGTCACGGAGCATGAGTGGAAAGCCGATCCCGGCGGGGTTGTGACGCGCATTACGGCCGAAAAGGGGTTTCCCCGTGTCGTAAAACCCGCCCGGGAAGGGTGCTCGACGGCGGTGAAAAAGGTTGTCGACGAAGAAGGACTCCGCGGCGCGCTGGATGCTGCCCTCGAATGGGATTCACTGGCACTGGTCGAGGACTTTATCGACGGTCGGGAAGTAACCTGCGGTGTTCTGGGGAACGATGATCCCGTCGCACTGACGCCGTCCGAGACGATTCCCACGGAGGACGTTCTTTCTCTCGAGGATAAATTTCTGTATGGGCAGGGAGAAAACAAGACACCTCCGCGTCTGCCGGAGGAGACCATTCGTGCCATTCAGGACGTGGCTGTAAGGAGCTACCGTGCCCTCGGCCTCGCCGTTTACGCGCGGATCGATATGTTTGTGAGAAACGATGGCGAAATAGTTGTTCTGGAGCCGAACAGTCTTCCCGGCATGACACCGTCAACGGTGCTTTTCCATCAGGCGGCGGCGTCGGGTATTGATCAGACGGCCTTCATTGACCGTGTTATTCAACTATCCCGTGACGCTCACACGGCAAAACGGGGACCTCTGTGATGCAATGACACGAATTCTCAAAGTTCTGGACAGCTTCGGACGGACGGTTATCCGTAATATCGAAGAGATGGGCAGCATTCTGCTCCTGTTCCTGTCCGTTCTCAGCTGGCTTTTCAGACCTCCCCTCAAGATCCGTCTTATTTTCAAACAGATGGAATTCGTCGGCGTGAAGTCCATTTTCGTCGTTGTTCTGACGGGGCTGTTCACGGGTATGGTCATGGCCCTCCAGGGATATTACGGATTCCGGCTCTTCGGCGCGGAAAGCCTCGTGGGCTCGACCGTCGCCCTGGGAATGACGAGGGAACTGGGGCCGGTGCTGACGTCGCTCATGGTGACGGCGCGGGCGGGATCGGCCATGGCGGCCGAACTGGGAACAATGAAGGTGACTGAACAGATCGACGCCCTGTACGTGATGGCGGCCAATCCGGTGAAGCACCTGATCGTGCCGCGTGTCGTGGCCGGCATACTCATGGTGCCGGCACTGACCATCGTCTCCGATTTTGTCGGTATCATCGGCGGGTATTTCGTGGGTGTCCCGATCCTGGGCATCAACGCGGGAGCCTTCACCAAGAACATTTATACCATTGTCGGACTGGATGACATCTACAACGGCCTGATCAAGGCGGCTGTCTTCGGCCTGATTCTGTCCCTGGTCGGTTGCTTCAAGGGATTCAGGACGACGGGCGGTGCGGAAGGTGTGGGCAGGGCGACGACCGAGGCGGTCGTGCTCGCGTCGATTTCCATACTGATCAGCGATTATTTTCTCACGGCGCTTATGTTTTAGGATATGATACAGCTTATCGACATACATAAGTCCTTCGGTCATCAACACGTCTTGAATGGCGTCAACCTGGAGATCGAAAGCGGCAAGATCACCGTCATCATCGGGCGGAGCGGTGGAGGAAAGAGCGTCCTTCTCAAGCATATCATCGGTCTTCTGAAACCGGACAGCGGGCAGGTAATCGTCGATGGTGAAAACATTGCGGTAATGAACGACAAGAAGCTCAACACCGTCCGGGAAAAATTCGGCATGCTCTTTCAGGAGGCTGCGCTCTTCGATTCAATGAATGTCGAAGAAAATATCGCTTTCCCCCTGAAGGAACACACGAAGATGAAAAGAGCCGAAATACGCGAGATCGTGAAAGACCGGCTCCAGGCTGTCGGTCTTCCCGGTGTCGAAAAAAAGATGCCCTCGGAGCTTTCGGGCGGCATGAGGAAGCGCGTCGGGCTGGCGCGGGCGATCGCTCATCAACCGCAGATCGTGCTTTTTGACGAACCCACAACCGGGCTGGACCCGATCATGACGGAAGCGATCAACAACCTGATTATCGATACGCAGAAGAAATTCCATCTGACCTGCGTTGTCATCAGTCACGACATCCAGTCGACTTTCTTCATGGCGGACAAGATCGCCATGCTCTATGACGGCCGTATCGTGGAAGAGGGACTTCCCGATGTCGTCAGGAGATCCGGGAATGCCGTTGTACAGCAGTTTCTGTCGGGGAGTCTCGATGGACCGATCAATATTTTTGAGTAAGATTGACATACCGGGGTCCTGTAATGCCTCGTTCTCTGTAACCTGTGATGCGCCCGGAAACGGTGCATGAAGCGCAAAGGCGGGAGAAAATCATGTCTTCAATAAGTACGGAAGCAAAGGTGGGGTTATTCGTTCTGGTTGCCCTTATTATTCTCGGGTACATGTCCTTCCAGGTTGGTGAGTACGGGTTCGGCCTCAAAAAGGGCTATATTATCACGGCCGTTTTCGACAATGTCACCGGTCTCGACAAGGATGCCTCCGTGAAGATCGCCGGTGTGGAGGTGGGACGCGTGGAGGCGATATCGCTCCAGGACGGAAAAGCGCTCGTGGAAATGCGCATTCTTCCCGACGTGAAGGTGGAAGAGGACGCAACGATCGCTGTGAAGACCCACGGTATCCTGGGCGACAAGTATGTCGAGATTATCCCGGGTGAAATGAAAGATATGTATCTCGCCGAAGGCGAGGTCGTTACCAAGGTGGAAAAGCAGGCGGATATCGACAAGCTCCTGCGTGAACTCGGCCTTATCGCCGAAGATATCCGCGTGGTGACGGCATCGCTGAGGAACGTCATGGGGGGCGAAAAGGGTGAAATGAACCTGGCCGACATTATCGAAAATACCCGCCAGTTGACGGAAAACCTGAACCGCGTCGTTGTGTCCAATGAGCAGCGATTGGGTACGCTCATGGAAACGCTGTCACGGGCCTCTCTTGAGATGGAAAGAACATTTGCCTCTCTTGCCGATATTACGGGAGACATCAAGGCGGGTGAGGGTACCCTCGGTCAGCTCGTGGCGAACAAGGGCGTCTTCGAGAAACTGGACAGGACGCTCGGATCGCTTGAGGAAATCACCGAAAAGATCAATACCGGACAGGGGACTCTCGGTCAGCTCGTGGCGAACGACGGGGTGTTCGACAAACTGGACGGAACACTGGCATCGCTACGGGATATTACCGACAAAATTAACAGGGGGGAGGGATCGATCGGGAAGCTCGTGAACGACGATGAAACCGTCGATAATCTGAATGCCAGCCTGAAGAGCATCGACACGAGCATGGAAGGCATCAATTCCTATGTGTCGAAGGCGGACCAGTTCCGTACCTATCTCAGTTATCGTGGTGAGTATCTGTTCGACAGCAGCGACGGGAAGAGCTACATCGATGTGACCATACAACCCAAGGAAGACAAATACTATATACTGGGTGTGGTGGCCGATCCCAGAGGCCGACGGACGGTAACGGACAGAACCACGGGCGGCGTGACGACCCGGACGGTGGAATGGGAAAAGGATAAACTCCTCTTCAATGCCCAGATCGGAAAGCGATTCAAGGACATCGCTCTCCGCGGCGGTCTCTTTGAATCGGCGGGCGGGTTCGGTGTCGATTATTTCACCTTCGACGATAACCTGCGCCTGACCTTCGAGGCTTTTGACTTCGACGCGGACAGAGAGGCGCACCTGAAGGTTTACGGTGAATATCAGATATTCAAACACCTGTACCTCACAGCGGGGTGGGACGATTTTATCAGTGACGAGGGGAATGAATCGCCCTTTGCCGGCATTGCCATCCGCTTTGAGGACGACGACCTGAAATATCTCATGACGAGTGCGCCCCTCCCGACACAATAAGCGGTGCGGGCTCGCGTGTTGCATAATCGGTCTTGACAGGCCCGTCGGTGTGTTTATATTAAGAGCAAACGAGGGTGGCCGGTCATCGTGAAACAGTATTTTAGTGCCCGGGACAAGCACTGTGTGAAGGACGTATTCCACCATGCCGAGTCGTTGGTGAACGGTTTTTACCGCTCCGACGGCCTGGGTCTTCAGGATTACCGCTATGACGTGAAGACGCTGGAGGATTTGTGTGACCATGAGGTGAACGAGAAGGCCTTCGCTCAACTGTGCCGGTACGTCTACACAAAGAAAGCGGCGGATCACGAGAAAGACGACTATTTTTTCGCCATCTGTCTTCAGGATAATCGTATTCTCGATGCGGTCAACCGCGGCGGGTCGTTTGTCAGGTTGCCGTCGCTCCTTCTCTACATAGCGACGCACGAACTGGTTCATGTAGCGCGGTTCGGAAGCGGCGAGGTGGATTTCGATGCGGCGATGGAAGAGAGACGGAGGGAAGAAGAAAAGGTTGACATAGTGACGCGACAGATTTTATATTCTGGAGCCGATATACATATGAAGGTTGTCCTGGATTGTTTTGATGAACGCTATCATATCGGAGATATCTTTACCCAGGAAACACGAGTAATTAATTAGCAATCGGAGGGTTGCGATGCCTATATATGAGTATAAATGTTCGAAATGTGGAAGGGAATTCGAGGAATTCCAGAAAATAACCGAAGACGAAATCACCACGTGCCGTTACTGCAAAGGCCCGGTGAATCGGCTCGTGTCGTTGTCGTCATTTCACCTGAAGGGTTCCGGATGGTACGTGACCGATTACGGTGGAAAGAAACAGACGGCTTCAGCCACCGAGCAGAAGTCGGAATCGACGACGGTTGATACAGGTAAAACGGATGCCGCCCCGCCCGCGAGTGGTGAATAGATATTACTGAATGTACGGAAAAGGCCGTCCCTGAGACGGCTTTTTTGTGTGACCGGTCCTCTTGTTAGCCCACCTCACCATTCTTTTTCTGTGCACGATGTCCGATGGGCAGATGAATTATATATGGTGACCGCTATTAGTCGGAAGCGCCGCCGGCAGGGATGTCACCATTCCTGATTATTCAACGGAAATATGACCCGCCCCTTCGGCCGTGATCTCCCCGATGATGGCCGCATCCCCGACACCGCGTTCCTGCAGGGTGGAAAGCAGCGTCTCCGCCTTTTTCCCGTCCACAGATATCAAAAGGCCGCCCGAGGTTTGAGGGTCGAAAAAGACGTCAAAGAGCCAGCCGGGACACGCCCGTCCCTGCGTAACAATGGGGAGCCGGTATTTCTTGTTCCGGTGGAGACCCCCGGGCAGTATGCCCATCTCCGCCAGCGGCCGAAGACCGTCGAAGACGGGGACGGCCGATGCCCGGATCGTCATCCCGACGGGTTTTCCCTCTATCATCTCGGCAGCGTGACCCAACAGTCCGAAACCCGTGACGTCCGTACAGGCGTGGGTGCCGCCGACGGCAATCATCGCCTCCGCCGCCGTCTTGTTGAGTTGTTTCATGCAGTTGATGGACGCCTGCTCCAGGGCCTCGTCTGCCATGTGTGCCTTTACCGCCGTGTTGATAATGCCCGTTCCCAGGGCTTTGGTCAGTATCACCTTGTCCCCGACCCTGGCGGTACTGTTGAGAAGCACCTTGTCGGGGTGAACGGTTCCCGTAACGGACAGGCCGTACTTGAATTCCTGATCCTCCACGCTGTGACCGCCGACGAGAATGACGCCCGCCTTGTGCATCGTGTCGAGTCCGCCCAGAAGCGTTCGCTTCAGGATATCCCTGTCCAGGGTGTTGATGGGGAAGCAGATGATGTTCATTGCCGTGAGGGGCACGCCTCCCATGGCGTAGACGTCCGACAGCGCGTTCGCCACCGCCACCTGACCGAAAGTATACGGGTCGTCGACGATGGGGGTAAAGAAGTCGAGCGTCTGTATCAGGGCCGTCGTGTCGTTCAGACGGTAGACACCCGCATCCTCGGAGCTCTCGATACCCGCGATCAGATCGGGGTGCGGTTTGAGGGGCAGGCTGTGAAGAATTTCGTTCAGGTCTCCCGGACCGATCTTACAGGCTCACCCGGCACCGCTCACCGTCTCCGTGAGACGGACGATGGCCTTCAATTTTTCTTCGCCCATAGTTGATGCCTTCTTCGTTTAACGCGTTATAGTACGCATACACCTCCTAATGTAAAAAATGTTATAAGTCAAATTCAAATTATTTATAGTAACGTGTTGATTATAGAGTATTGCTATGTTAGACATTTGTTATGAAGGGCACGGTATCTCGATCCATAACCATGCAGCAGCTGGAAGCGCTGGTCCACCTCGTTGAGGAGCGAAGTTTCAGTCGTGCCGCCAGGCGCATGTACCTGACCCAACCGTCTCTGACGAAACACGTAAAAAACCTGGAGTTGGTGATCGATGCCGATCTCGTGGACAGAACAACACACGAACTGTCTTTGACGGCGGAAGGAAAGATACTGTACGCAGCGGCAAAAAAAATCTTCACACTCATCGATGATGCGGAAGAAAAGATCGCAAACGAGAAAAACTACGACGAGGGCATTATTTATATCAGCGCCAGCACCATACCGGCCACCTATATCCTGCCCCGTCTGCTGACGCATTTCTCCAGGCGATACGGCAATATTCAGTGCCGCATCCAGGTCAACGATACGGAATCAACGGTGAACATGATTTGTGACGACAACGCCGAAGTCGGGTTCATCGGGAAACCGGTGTCGCAAAGCAAACTCACCGTCGAACCGCTGTGGGATGACCGCCTTGTTTTTGTCGTGCCCCCGTCGCATCCTTTCGCCCATCGTGGGATGGTGACGTGGGACGAGGTGCGGCGGGAACCCTTTGTCATCAGGGAGCGGGGTTCGGCGACGCGGTCCGTATTTGAGGATCATCTCAAGAAAAAGGGATATCACTGTGACGATCTGACGGTCGTGTGCGAAGTGGGAAGCTCGGCGGCGGTCAAAGAGGCCCTGATGGCGGGACTGGGTGTGTCCTACATCTCCATACACGCCGTGAAGAATGAAATCGCGGCGGGGGAACTCCGTGAAGTTTCCGTCGATGGGGATTCGGTTCTTGAAAGAAAGATTTATTTAATTTATAAGAAACATCGTCTTTTCAAAAAACACCATAATCTGTTCCTCGATTATATCCGTCAACAAACTGATACGTAAGGCGGCCGGTGAGGGGACGACGCGTCAAAAGAAAAGCGAAAAAGAAAGACGAAACAGAAGAGGCGGCATCCATGGAAAACAATCCCATACGGTATTACAGTACGAATCGAAACCGCGAGCCCGACGGCGGTTTTTCTCCTTTCCGGGAGCTGGTCGCGTTCAAGGACGCCCTTCTCATGGGACAGGCGCCGGACGGCGGTCTCTTCGTACCCACGGTCATCCCCCGTCTCGAACCCGGAACGATGGCGTCGCTTGCGGGTAAATCATACGTGGAAACGGCCTTCACCATCGCGTCCGCCTTTTTGAGGGACGATATCACGCGCGACGCGCTGCGGATCATCGTGGAAGATGCCTATCCCTTCGGCGTGCCCCTTGAAAATGTTTATGACCGTAAGTATGTCATGCGCCTCGATCAGGGACCGACGGCGTCGTTCAAGGATTTCGCCGCCCGCATGATGGCGCGACTGATGAGTCACTTTCGCGATAAAGGTGTTCGTTTGAACGTACTGGTGGCGACATCGGGCGATACAGGAAGCGCCGTGGGCGAGGCTTTCAAGGGTGTCGACGGCATCGACGTGAAAATTCTCTATCCAAAAGGGGAGGTCAGCGGGCGTCAGAAGCAGCAGCTCGATACCATCGGCGGAAACGTCCAGGCAATCTCCGTCGAGGGGAAGTTCGACGATTGTCAAAACCTGGTGAAGGATGCCTTCTCGGATCCCGATCTCGCGCGTTTCCATCTCACATCGGCCAATTCCATTAATTTCGGCAGGATTCTTCCGCAGATCGTCTATTACGTGTACGCCTATGCTCAGCTTTCGGATGGGAACGAAGAAATGGTCGTTTCCGTGCCCTCGGGAAATTTCGGGAACGCCCTCGGCTGTGAGTACGCCCGCCGCATGGGGCTCCCCGTCCGGCGTCTCCTCATGCCCACGAACGAGAACGACGAGTTCCCCCGTTTTCTCGACAGCGGCGCCTATAAGAAGGTGTCGCCGTCACGGGCCTGCCTGTCCAATGCAATGAATGTGGGCAATCCCAGCAATCTGGCGCGCTTTTTCGAACTGTACGGCGGAACGGTGGACCGTTCCGGCGTCGTGCATCGCGTACCCGATGTGCCGAAGATGAGAGAACGCATTTATTCCGTGAGTGTCACCGACGCGGTGACGAAGGAGACCATCGAGAAGGCCTACCGGCAATACGGTCTTCTCCTCGAACCCCACGGCGCCGTGGGCTGGCGGGGTCTTGAGGTGTTTCTTGAGAACGCAGGCGATTTCCCGCTCTGTGTTTCTCTGGAGACGGCTCATCCGGCTAAGTTCCCCGACGAAATCAAGGAACTGCTCGGTATCGAGCCTGAACTCCCCGCAAGCATGAAGGATATCGATCAAAGACGGGGAGAGCCGGACGAATTGACGGGTGACTACGGCGAGTTCAAGTCCTATCTCCTCGATACGCTCGCGGAGAGGGCATAAGGACAGTCAGGGCTGCATGACGTAGCGCTGTTCGTCCGCCGGTGCGTACCACTTGATGACGTTGTGTCCGATACCGATGGGCGCCGGTTCGATACCCCGGAAACGGGAACTGATAATGGGAAGGGCGTCGGGGACGTAGAGAAACGTATAGGGCTGCTCCTCGGCGAGTATTTCCTGTATGCGGTCGTAGGCGCGTTTCCGTTCCGTTATGTTGAAGGTGCTCCGTCCCTGTTCCAGCAATTCGTCCACCTCCATATTCCTGTATGAAACGAAGTTCAACTCCCCCGGTTTTGTTTTGCTGGAATGCCAGACATCGTAGAGGTCCGGATCGAGGGTGATGTTCCAGCCGAGAATGGTGGCGTCGAATTTCTTTCGATTGATGAATTCGTTGATGAAGGATGCCCATTCGATAATGCGGATGGAAACGGAGATACCGATGTCGGCGAGACGCCGTTGAATGATTTCCGCACATTTCGCCCGGATGTTGTTTCCCTGATTCGTGATAATTTCGAAGGAGAATGGTTGTCCGTCTTTATCCAGAATGCCGTCTCCGTTGGTATCGTGCCAGCCCGCCTCGGCGAGGAGCGAGAGGGCCTTTTCAGGATTGTAGGGATAGCGCCTGACATCGGGATTGTAGGGCCACGTGCCCGGTTTATAGGGACCCGTGGCGATGCGGCCGAGACCGAGGAGAATACCGCTGATGATTTCCTCCTTGTTGACGGCGTAGGATATGGCCTGCCGGACGCGCTTGTCCCTAAAAAGCGGGTTTTCCAGGTTGTATCCCAGGTAACTGTACGAAAAGGCGAGATACCGGTATTTATTAAAGTATTTCCGGAAAAGATTGTTGTCCGTCTGCCGCGTATATTGAAGGGGCGTCAGACTCATCTGGTCGATGCCCCGTGATCTGAGTTCGAGAAACATCGTTGCCATGTCGGGGATAATACGCATGATGTAGCCGTTGATATAGGGACGGCCCTCGAAATAGTCATGGTTCGACAGGAGCACGATTTTTTCACCCGTCACCCATTCATTGAATCTATAGGACCCCGTTCCGATGGGGTGGCGCGCCAGGGATGACTTGGTGATGTCCTTTCCATCGAGGAGGTGCCTGGGCAGGATGGCGGAGGCCCAGCTGATCAGGGCGGGTGCGAAAGGTTTGTCGTAATGAACGCGGAAGGTGTGGGGGTCCAGTACTTCGGCCTTCGTGACTTTCATGAAGTCGCCCGCATAGGCCGTCGGTGTCTTGGGGTCGATGGTCACCTGGTAGGTAAAGAGGACGTCGTCTGCCGTGAAGGGATGTCCGTCGTGCCAGGTAACGTCCTTTCTCAGGTGGAAGGTGATGATAAGCCCGTCGTCCGAGATATCCCAGTACTCGGCGAGGTCACCGACGATGTTCATGTTCTTGTCGTATTTGACAAGACCGTTAAAGACGAGAGCGGAAACGCTGTGCGAGGTGCCGTCCGTGGAGAGGATGGGAATGAGATTGCTGGCGTCTCCGATGGAGCCCTCGACGAGGATATCCCCGTACGCCGGTTCGGAGGCCTGCGGCGACGGCGTATCGGTATCGGGGGGCGCGGCACTGTCGCAGGAGGCGAACAGAAGCGCCGAAAGAAAGAAGATGCCGTATATCCAACGAGACACTGAAGGCATGCGATAACAGTACCCTTTCTGCATGATGGTTGCCGGTCACAACGCCGATTCAAGTTCCTCTTTCAGTGACAGGAGACGCTTGGAGAAAGAAACGGGATAGGGTGGAGTGATGTCGAGTTCCTTTAAATACAGCGGAAGCGTTGCCATTTGTTCAAGAAAGAACGACTTGATGTCTTCCAGGGGGACCGGTTGCCGGAGCCGTTTTCCGTCTGTCATAAAGGTCTGGATGAGCGGTGTCCCCCGGCAGGGTTCGTCTGCCAGTGTGATGATGTCACCGGTCATAATGCCGTCAGCGGAAAGGCGGTCTACCTGTTTCGCGCCGGGGTACGTATCTTTGCCCGATGATTTCTTCAGTTTCGGCTCGCCGCCGTACTCCATGAGCTTGTAGGCACAATCGAGGTAGGGGACGTCTTCCGAGGTGTCCAGTCTGGTACCGACGCCGATTCCATCGATGGGCGCATCGGCGGCGATAAAATCGCGAATGCGATATTCGTCGATATTGCCGCTCACGAAGATGGCGATGCCGGGGAACCCCGCGTCGTCGAGGATCGACCGGACCTTTTTGCTGAGGACGATAAGATCGCCGCTGTCGAGGCGGACGCCTCCGACGGTAATGCCCTCGCGCTGCAGGAGAACCGCCGTTTCGACGGCCGCAATGGCGCCTTTTTCCGTGTCGTAGGTATCGATGAGGAGGACCACATTTCCCGGATTGGAATGGGCGAAGTGGAGAAATGCTTCTTTCTCATCGTGGTGAGCCTCTATGAAGGAGTGGGCCATGGTCCCGGAAATGGGGATGCCGTAGCGTTCCCCGGCGATAACCGTCGCCGTTCCGTTGAATCCCGCCAGATAGGATGCCCGGGCCGCGAATAGGCCCGCCTCGGCGCCATGGGCGCGCCTGAAACCGAAATCGATAAGGCGGAACCGGTCACCCCCCGCCAGTCGGCATCGCGCGGCTTTTGTGGCGATCAATGTCTGATAGTGAAGGATGTTGATGACGCGGCTTTCGATGAGCTGTCCTTCAGGCAGGGGCGCGGTTATGCGCAGGATGGGCTCGTTTGCGTACACGGGCGTTCCCTCGGGCACGGCGTGCACCTGTCCCGTAAAGTTGAATTTTTTGAGATAATCCATGAGGGCGGGTGTGAAATATCCTGTCGATGAGAGGTATGCAAGGTCCTCGTCCGAGAAGGCGAGCGTTTCAAGAAAGTCCAATACCGTTTCGAGACCGGCGGCGACGAGGAAACCACGCTCCGGCGGAAGCGACCTGACAAAAAATTCGAAAACGGCCGTGTCCATGATGCCGTGATCGATATATCCCTGGAGCATGGTGAGCTGATACAGGTCCGTGAGAAGCGGCGATGTATCACAATGCATCGTGTTACCCGATCATCTTTGTCGTTATGAGGGAAGCGCCCAGTTCTTTCATGGTCTCGAGCGCCCTTTGTTCATCGCCCGGGTGCACGTTGACGGCGGCGCTGCCGTCACGGAGCACAAAGACGTCGAAACCTTCCTTTTTCAGGTCCGTTACTGAATTCAGGACACAGTAATCCGTCGCGAGACCGCCGATGAAAACACGTTTCACGTCGAGACCGTGAAGGATCGATTCCAGCGTCCGTCCCTGGTCGTCGACACCGAAGGCGGTTGAATACTGGTCGTATTCCAGATGAGCGCCCTTTGAAATAATCACGGCGTCATCGGGCATGAATAGCGTGGAGACGAATTCGGCGCCCTTTGTGCCCTGCACGCAGTGCGGCGGCCAGGAACCGTTGTTTTCCTCAAAGGAGCAGTGGTGTGACGGGTGCCAGTCGCGGGTAAAGAAGATGGGCAGATTCCTGTCGTGGAATACGGTGATGGCGTGATTGAGCGGTTCGATGACGAGATCGCCTCCTGTAACGGAGAGAGTGCCACCGGGGATGAAATCATACTGGATATCGACGACAACCAAAGCGTCCGAGCCTTGCAGTGTGAGAATGTCCGATGAGTTCATTGTTCCTTTCCTTATTCGCTGCGGCTGTTCTCACTTAATAACATATCATATTCATTGTGATATCTTAAGCTTAGTGCGCTCACTGAGAAATAGCAAGAAAAAATTATTTTCCCTGTCCCTCCGCCATGACCTTCTTGTAAATTCTTGGCAAGCAGGGTATAGTACACAACCTATGCGCGTGCAGTGTCCTCCAGGGGATTGGCTGTTTCCCTTCGTGGGAGTGTCTAAAAGAGACATTGACATCCTTACCGTTTTAAATTACAAAAAACTCGCTATATTACTTAACGAGGAGATTTGACGTGACAGAAGCTCTCGCAGTGACATCGGCGGATGTGGGACGGCAGTTTCATGGAAACGTTCTCGATTTGATCGTGAATGCCGGTCCGATGGTCCAGTTTATTCTCTTGCTGCTCTTATTCTTTTCCGTAGTATCCTGGGCCATCATTCTGATGAAGTATCGTTTGATCAAGAAAACAAGGAAGGAAAACAACCGTTTTCTCCAGGCCTACATGCGGACGAATAAATTGTCCTCCATTGTGCCGGAGGCGAGAAAATATCATTATTCAACCATTGCCGAGGTCTTCCGGTCGGGATATGCTGAACTGGGAAAGATGATAAAGGTCAAAAAGGAATCACCGGGGGTGGAGCCCGTCGATGACGGCCTGATGTCGATGGAGCTTCGCGGTATCGACAATATTGAAAGAGCCCTCTATCGGGCCTGCGACTCGGAGACCTCGAAACTGGAACAGGCCTTGGGATTTCTCGCCACCACGGGAAGCGCCTGTCCTTTTATCGGTCTTTTCGGGACCGTATGGGGCATAATGAACGCGTTCAAGGGAATCGGCATGAGAGGTTCCGCCACCCTTGCCGTTGTCGCACCGGGTATATCGGAGGCACTCATCGCAACGGCGGCCGGCCTGGCGGCCGCGATTCCGGCCGTTGTATTCTATAATTATTATGTGAACAAGGTACGGTCCATCTCCCTTGAGACGGACAACTTCGCATCGGAGTTTCTCAATATCATTGAACGGTACTACGTAAAGAGTTCGCAGTAATGAGACAATCACGGCGCAGAAACAAGCGGGAATCAACCCTCGTTTCGGACATCAACGTGACGCCGCTCGTCGATGTCATGCTCGTCCTTCTCATCATTTTCATGGTGACGGCGCCGATGCTGCAGATGGGCATCGACGTTAATCTCCCGCGGGTTAAGGCACGTCCCATTGACGTGGGGGAGGAGAAGTTGATTCTCACGGTCAATAAAAACAGGGAAATATACATCAATAAGTTTCGGACGAAGCTTGAAGATCTGCGGCCGAAACTGGAACATATCTTTGCGAGCAGAATTGACAGAGAACTCTTCATGAGGGCCGACGAGACGATTCCCTACGGCTTCGTTGTCAGTGTTATGGCTGAGGTGCGGAAGGCCGGTGTCGATAAATTGGGTATGATCACCGAGCCTTTAGAGGATTGAGTCATGGCGCTGCTGGGTAAGGGCAAGAGGGCGAGGGATGAGGGGACGCATTTCCACAGCATGATTGCCCTTTCTTTTTTGCTGCACGCCGTTTTCATTTCCATCATTCTTTTCTCACCTTCGACGCCGTCATCGCCGCGGTGGACCTTCGGGCCCGTTCACACCGTCGATCTCGTCAGTCTCAGCGATGAGTTGTTCTCTCCATCGGCAGGAGGGGAAAGCACGGTGAAGGTCAGTGAAAGGATTGGCGTGGTCACACGCAAGAGTACGGGCCGCACCCGGTCCGTGGTGCGGAAGGATGTCGACAGTTCTCTCGCGGTTCCCCTGAAGACCATCAAAAAACGGGAGCCGGTGGTCTCGCGATCAAGTGAAGTGGAGAAGGCAATAGAAAGTATCAAAAAAAAGGTTGATACCACCGGAGAGGAAACACCGGCTCCTCCGGCAGCCCGGGAACGTGTGGCGGAGGCGCCTTCCGCCGGACGGGAACAAGGGAGTGCCGGGCCCGCGGGAGTCCGGCAGGCCGGTGTCGAATCCCGGACGCAGGGCTCGGGTGAAACAGGGACCAGTACAAGGATGCAGGTGTACTACGCCGTCGTATGGTCGCAAATCAAGGGGAAATGGACGCTCCCGAAAAGTATACTTCCCAGTAATGACCTCGTTGCCGTCGTTAGTGCCAGCGTTCTGAGGAACGGCACGATTACTAATATTACCTTCGAGCAGTCCTCGGGTAATCGATACTTCGATGAATCGGTCGTCAAGGCCGTCAAGAAGGCCGATCCACTGCCGGCGCTTCCGGAGTGGTATCGGGGCGGAAGCCTCGACATCGGTATCAGGTTCCATTCTTCAGAGATGCAGTAACGACAGCCGGTTTCAAGACGAATTTTACTGACGCGGCAACCGGCGATGAAAGGTAAAAGTGAAGGATGCATTTTGTTAAAAAAGCAGTTTTCTCCGTTGCCCTCCTCATGATTTTTCTGTGTTCGATTCCCGCGTGGGGAAAGGTCTATATCGATATCAACGCGCCCGCTTTTCAACGCTATCCAACAGCTGTGTGTGATTTCCGGAATGCGGGGCCCCGTGACGACGGCGACAACCTCTCAAACTGGTTTTCCGATACGGTGACGAAGGCCCTTACCATGACCGGTTTTTTCCGTGTCATTCCTCAAGATGCCTTTTTACAGAGTGGGAAAACAGCCGGGATTACTCTTGAAGAGATTGATTTCACCGCATGGACCGCCCTGAATGTCGATTTTCTCATCACGGGTGCCTTTGCCTTCGACGGAACGACAGTAACGGCGGAATTTCGCCTCTTTGATGTCTATGAAGGAAAGCTCATCGTCGGGAAGAGGTATCGTGGTTCCTTTGATGAGAGAAAGACCATGGTCTATAAATTTGTGGAAAGCATGCTGGAGGTCCTGACCGGTGACCGCGGCGTATTCGATACGGAAATCGCCTTCGTCGGTGCCAAAGGCAAAACGTCGGAAGTATACACCGTTTCATTCGATGGAGAAAGAACGCGGCAGTTAACGAATTTCCAGTCGATCTGTCTCTCGCCGGAATGGTCTCCCGACGGGAAACACGTATCCTTTACCTCCTATGTCAAGAACAATCCCGATCACTATATCCTCGATGTGGACACAAAAAAGGTGTGGCGCACCGCGCACTTTGACGGCATTAACCTGTCGGCGCCCTGGTCTCCCGATGGTGCGGAATTGCTGCTTGTCCTGAGTAAAGACGGTAATGAAGAAATCTATACCATGAATTACGATAGCCGGAAATTACAGCGTCTGACGCGGAGCCACGCCATTGACGTATCGCCGACATGGTCGCCTGATGGGGAACGGATCGCCTTTGTATCGAACCGGTCGGGATCGCCGCAGATTTTTGTTATGGATAACCGGGGAAACAATGTGCGCCGCCTGACATTCGAAGGCTCCTATAACACATCGCCCGCGTGGTCTCCCGTGGCGGACAAAATCGCCTATGAAGGTGTGACAAACGGACATTACCAGATTTTTGTCATTGATGCCGATGGCGGGGAACCGGTGCAGGTTACTTTCGGAGCGGGCGGTGCCGAGTCTCCGTCGTGGTCGCCGGACGGCATGTATATCGCGTTCTGGTCGGCGACGAAGAACGGCACCCGGGTCTGTGTGGTGAACGCAAACGGCATGAATGTCAGAACGATGGAAAATGTGACGGGATTCACTGCGATCAAGGGCATATCCTGGTCGCCCCACATAAATGTTTATTGACAATGCCGGGCGTGCATGATTTACAAATGCTATACACAGGCATGCAATGCCCGCCGAAGGGCGAGGGCGGGTTTCCGCATCTAAAGAGTCTCGCAAAAAACCTTAACCATAGACTTTAAAAAAGTATGTTAATTTTTTATGAGGAGGGAAGAGTGATGAGAAGAAGAATGGTAACGATTATGGTTTTGTGTATCTTCGGAATCTCTTTGGCATTGGTTGCCGGTTGTGCCCGGACTCCCGTTGTTGAGGAAGAAGTCTCCATGGAGAAGCAGGAAGAGGCCGCCGTGGAAAAAATGGAGATCTCCGAGGGGACGCAGGTATCCGAAGAAACACTGACCGCCGCAGAACGTGAGAAGCGGGAACGCGAAGAAAAGACCATGAAGGAGGCCTCGGAATTTTCAACGAAGGATATCTATTTCGCCTTCGACCGCTATGATCTTCGTCCCGAGGCGAGAGATATTCTGGGAGAACTTGCCGAATGGCTCGCGGGAAACGGCAATTATGAGCTGACGATTGAGGGACATTGCGATGAGCGGGGCACAACGGAATACAACCTGGCGCTGGGAGAACGGCGCGCGGAATCGGCGAAGGCCTATCTTGTCAATCTCGGTATCAACAACAGCCGTGTCAGCACCATCAGTTACGGGGAGGAATTGCCTCTCGATCCCGGGCACACGGAAGAGGCCTGGGCGAAGAACAGGCGGGATCATTTCGTCGTTTTTCCAAAAAACTAGGATATAAAAGGGGGGACAGCAAGCCGTGAGACAGTCTTGCCGAACAGGGATAATGGCGGTTTGTGTCGTGTGCCTCATGACCCTCTCGGGGTGTGTCATGCAGGATGAATTCAGGCGCACAACGGGCATACTCGACGGGCGGATTGATGCGCTTGAGAAACGGATCGACCAGTGTGAGCAGGACCTGAAGGATATCCGGAAGAGACAGGCGGACAGCAATGCCGATGTTGCCGAGTTACGGCGTACTGTCCAGGAACTGAACGGTTCCGTCGAGGAACTCACCGTGGATGTCGACAAAAGGGAACAGCGGATTCGAGATGAAATCCCGAAAAAAGCGCCGACTCCCGATGACGCAAAAACCGATGCGTTATCGGCCCGCATCGATTACATTGAGAAATATCTGGATATAGGCAAAGGCACGGCTCCCTTACCGCGCCCCCCGCAGAAGGAACAACCCGCTGAAAAGGAAGCGGAAGATGAAAAGAGCATGGAGAAAGCCTATGCCGATGCCTATGCGCTTTTCAAGGAGGGGAAGTACGGGGAGGCGCGCAAGCAGTTTCAGTCCTTTGGGGAATCCTTTCCCCGGAACGAGTATTCGGATAATGCTCAGTTCTGGATCGGAGAGACCTATTACTTCGAGGAGAAGTATGAAAAGGCAATACTTGAATACCAGAAGGTCATTCAGGATTATCCGAAGGGAAACAAGGTGCCGAATGCGCTGCTGAAGCAGGCTTTGTCGTTCATCAAACTGGGCGATACGTCGAGTGCGAAGCTGCTTCTTCAACGCGTTATCAAGGATTATCCGGGCACGACGCCCGCGAAAATCGCCCGTGCCAGATTGAACGAGGTGCAATAGAGGGGCAAAAAACCGTAGCGGTACGGTGAACAGTGTGCGCATTACAGAGAAGATCCCGCAACGTGTTGCGGGATCTTCTCTTCTCACCGGACTTTGCAACACACCGATCTTATGATCGGAATTACCGCTAATCGATAAAAACAGGCATCACACCCTTCGGCGGATAGAGCGTGAATATCTCCCCCGTTGTTTCTTTCCGTACTTCTAGGGAGAGATAGGAAATATGGATGACCGTGTCTGGGGGAGTCTGGAGTGAGACGGTAACGCTTTCGGGGTAAATTACGGAACCCTCCTTCCGGTATGACCCGAAGCGGGTCTCATAGAGCGGCGTTCCATCCGTCGTCCTCGTAGCGATTTTTGTCAAGTGATATGATGCGGGGTCGATCCAGAGCGACTGACGGAGCGTGTTCCCGTCGAATACATCGAGACGGTACTCTGAGCCGTCACGTGACGCCTCCATCGTCGTGACGCCCCGGGGCGTCTCCGGCGGTGTGCCCGTCATCAGGGCGACGGCGTCACGCGCGGGAAGGGGTATGGTGAAGAAATCCCGGAGGTTTTTTTCCGTCGGACGCCCGATATAGAATTGGCCCTCTCTGGGAAGATATAACTTGAGCGACTTCTTCGTCAGCGTCAGGAAGAAATCAGGCGTTCCGAAAAGGGGAACGGCATCCATGCGCAGCGACGAAGGGTGATGGCGGAGAACGAGGGCTATCTTTCGCGTATAGGCGCCATCCGGTGATGTCACGCGTACCCGGGCGATGCCCTCCAGGATAATCCCGGAGGAACTGTTGTGCATGAGACGTGCGTACAAATCGTCCACGGAGAGCGGGAGTTTCGGCAGCGGGGGCGTGTAATACGCACATCCGGCGAATATGACGAAGATGGCAAGAAAAAAGGCGGAGACCCGTACCGTTTTTATGCTGAGAGCCGCGGTGTGTCCCGACTGCCGGTGTTTCGTTTCTCCCTCAGCCTGAGGTTCTTTCTGTTTCCTGTTTATGTACCGCATCGATATCTGTCTCAATGGGCGGAGGATTTCTTGAGGGCTTCGATTTTCTCCTGCGCGCTGTTGTTCTCGGGATCGTTTTCAACGGACCGGTGATAAGCGTCCATGGCGTCCTTCAACCGGCCGACCTGACGGTAGGCATCACCGAGGTGCTCCGCGATAATGGGATCGAGGGGCACGAGTTTCGATGCCTTCTCGAGCAGATCAACGGCCACATCGTATTCTCCCTGCTGAAAGTGTATCCAACCGAGGCTGTCGATGATGTAGCCATTATCGGGCTTCACGGAGAGCGCTTTTTCAACCAGCTGTTTCGCTTCATCAAGGCGGATGCCCCGTTCCGCGTAACTGTAGCCGATATAGTTCAACGCGTCTGCGTTGTCGGGATCGACAGACAGAATCGTCTCCATCTGAGCGATGCTCTTTTCCCACTGATTTCTATTACCGTAGAAGATTCCAAGCTTGTAGCGCAGGTCTGCGTTGTCGGGCACGGCGGCGATGCCGTCGAGAAGAGCCGCCTCCGCGGCGTCGTGGTTCTCCTGTTCCTCATGGAGAAAGGCAAGAAACCCGTACAGTTCGGGATCGTGGCGCTGCTCCTCGATGGCCTCCGTGATAATGGAAACAGCGTCGTTCATGCGGCCGTCTTTTTCCATGATTTTTGCCATGTGTATTCGCGACCGGCCAAAGAAACGTGATGTTTGTGATACCTTCGCGAATTCCTCGAAGGCGTCCGTGTCAGCGCCCTGTTTTTCGTATGACATGGCGAGGAAGAACCGTGATTCGTCATCGTCGAAGAAACGGTTGAGCAGAAACCGGAACTCGTCGATGGCATCTCCGTAACGGGCGCCTGAAAAGTAGTAGGACAGGCCGAGATAAAAACGGGCGTCCCGGTTATCGCTGTCGAGGCGCAACACCTCGCGGTATTCGTCGATCGCTTCTTCGTATCGTTCCATTTGAAAAAGCGCGTGTGCCAGCTTGAACCTGATATTACCCCGGGTGGGGGAGAGCTTCAGGAAATCACGGTATGTCTCGATGACGTCCGCGTCTTTTCCCCATACACGATACAGCTCCGCGAGATCGAGCATGGCCGCTTCGAAAGTGGGCTTGATGGCGAGGGCCTTCGTGAACCATTTTTCCGCTTCGGAGAGAAGATTCATTTCCGCGTAGATCTGACCCAGTTGATACGAACCCAGCAGGTTGTGGGGATCGAGAGCGAGAAGTTCTTTCAGGACCCTGACGGCATTGGGGTAGTCGCTTATTTGACGGTAGATGGATCCGAGATAGAGATAGATTTCGAGCTTGTCCGGATCGAGACGGATCGCCTTCCCGTATTCGTCGGTGGCTTTTTCGTATGCCTTCTGACGGCTGTAAAGACTGCCGAGGAGGATATGAGTGTCCACATCACCGGAACCGTGAGCGGAGGCGCGTTCAAGGAGAGTAATCGCCCGATCGGGTTCTTCCATTTGAATATACATCGTGGCAAGCTGATTGAGGAGATACGACGACGTGGGGTCATAATTGATAGCGGTCTCGAATGCGGTGACGGCCTTGTCGTATTCCTGGTTGCGGGCGTACAGGGTCCCGCGGGCATAGTGGTAGTATGCATCATCGGCACCGGACAGTACCTGAACGGCGGGCTGCCTTTTTGAGGGCATAAGGGCGCTACAGGAACATGTCAGGAGGCATGCACACAGTATAATCAGGCATTGGATGCGGGGCGTGACGGTGGTCATTCTCCATGGTCCTTTCCCGTGTTGACGAGTTGAGAGAGCGGGACGATCTTCACGTGGTGTTCCTCCAGGAGGGGAAGCACCGTTTTGAGCGCGTCTACTGTCGAATTGTAGGGATGACCGACGCAGATAAGGGTTTTCCATCGGTCACGCTTCAAGACGAGATCGGCGATAATCCGATACGTGTCCTCACAGCTTTGTCCATTGTCGATAAAAACGTCCCGGGATGTGAAAGCGAGTCCCGTTTCCCGTGCCGATTTCCTGCCCTGGGACCGGCGTGTCGTATAGCAGTCGAGAAAAAAGAGGTCCCTCTTTTTCAGCTCGGTGAAGACGACGGACAATTTCTCCCTGTTTTCCATGAAGCGCGAGCCCATATGGTTGTTGACGCCGTCTATGTGGGGGACGCAGGCGATGTCATCTCTCAAACGATCAACGATCTCTTCATTCGTCATGGCCACAAAGAGGGTGCCCTCTCCCGGATTGATGTGCGGATAACCGTGTGGTTCCAAAGGGAGATGGAGGATCACTTCAAGACCGGCACGCCACGCCCTCTCGGCCGCTTCTTTCGAATAGGGGCACCGGGGAAGGACCGAAAAGGTAATGGGACGTTCCATGTCGATCAGTCTGTCGACGATGGTCAGGTTATATCCGATATCGTCGATGACTATCGCCATGCGGTTCGTGGTTCGGGTCACGGTCTTCAGGACGGGCGCTTCTGGTGCCTCCGGACACGGTGTCTCGTGAACGGGTGTTGGCGGCACCTCCCGGACCGATGCGCACGGTGTCTTGGGAACTGATGAATCTGGTGCTCCCCGGGTCGCAACCGCCTTTTCCTCCGGAAGGGATACCATGTACAGCCCCAGAAAAAACACCGCCACAAGGGCTATAATACCAAGCAGAAAGACAGCGCGCCGTCCTTCGATGATGAGTTTCTTCCTGTTCACGCCGATATGCCGTTTCTTTTCAGCATTGCTGCATGTTCTTGAACAGTTCCCAACTCTTCAAGAGATCAACGGCATGCTTCAATTGATTATCTTTCAGGAGTTCTTTGTACTTTTCCTTGTCCGATGTTTCGTCCTCCTTCTCATCGACGGTGGATTCATTGCCGCCTTCCAGGTGGCCGGAGAGGTCTTTCTCGCGAAGCATCGGCGTTTTTTCCGCCGCGTTATTGTCCGGTGACCGGTATTCCACACGAATATCGGGTTGGATACCCGTGGCCTGGATGGAACGGCCGTTCGGTGTGTAGTACTGTGCCGTCGTCAATTTCAGCGCGGACCCGTCGTCAAGGGGAACGACGATCTGCATGGAGGCCTTGCCGAAGGTCTGGGTGCCGAGCAGTACAGCCCGTCCGCTGTCCTGAAGAGCGCCCGAAACGATTTCAGAGGCACTGGCGGAGCCGCCGTTTATCAGGACGATCATGGGGCACTGCGGTTCGTCTCCATCATCGTGTGCCCGGTAGATTTTTTCCGACTCGGGCGACCGGCCCTTCGTGGACACGATGGTGCCGCCTTTCAGAAAGACGTCTGAAACGAGTATGGATTGATCGAGAAGACCGCCGGGATTATTGCGGAGGTCCAGGACGAGTCCCCGCGGTGCGGATTTGTCCTGAGAGAGATCCTTCAATGCCTTCCGTAATTCATCAACCGTTGTCTCCTGGAACTGTGTGATCCTGATATATGCGATATCATCATATTCCTTGTACTTCACGCTCTGGATCTTAATAATCGCCCGGGTTATCTCAAAGTCTTTCAGGGCGTCGAAACCCTCGCGGGCTATGGTGATCGTTACCTTGGTTCCCGCGGGCCCCCGAAGGATGTGGACGGCATCCATGAGTGTCATGTCCTTTGTTGATTCACCGTTGATTTTAACGATGCGATCACCTGCCTGGATGCCTGCCTGGTAGGCGGGCTTGTCTTCGATGGGAGAAATCACCGTAATGAAATCGTCCTTCATGGTAATCACAATGCCGAGTCCGCCGAAAACTCCCTTCGTGTCAACCTCCATTTCATGGTATATTTCGGGACTCCAGTAGGCGCTATGCGGGTCCAGAGCCTTGATCATGCCGTGTATCGCTTCGTGGATGATTTCGTTGGTGTCGATTTCTTCCACGTAGTTTTTTTCGATCAGGTCAAGCACCTCGGTAAAGAGTTTGAGGCTTTCATATGTTGTATTGTTGGCGCAGAAAGAAGACGTGCTCGAAAAGACAAGGGGGATAAGGAAAATGAGACACAGCCCCAACGTTATGAATGTGACATGCCTCCCTCTTTTGTATTTAAATTTCATTGCTACCTCCGCGGCAAAGTATAATAACATTTAATACTATCATCATTTGTTATTCAATTACCATAATTTTCCTAAGTTGCTTCCTGAGATTCACCTGCCCTGTCTCCACCGCGAGACGGGATTTTCGGAAATGCGCCCGCCCATCGGATCGTCGTCCGCGCCTGTCTTTTTAAGAAGATAGCCGAGAGCGGCACTGATAACAGCCTCCGTCTTCGGTGTATGGGGGAGAAAACTCCGGACAGTGGTGATGTATCGGCGCTTCATGATTTCCTCGATGGTGGGTGTGAAGTTTATGTCGTATATCCAGCCGATTTGAGCGATTTTAAAATCATTCTGGTTTTTCAAGAGGCTGAAGTCGACGAAACGATCCCGCATCAGGCTCCGGTACACATCGTCTGAAATGTCCTCACCGTCAGGGAGCTCAAGCTCGATGGTGCGGTTGACCTCTCCGCCGTTTCTTTTGTTTGTGTGGTAATCGATGACGACGCGCCAGATATCCAGCTTGTCGGCGTCACGCAAGAGGCGTGTAAAGAATGCACAACGGGGGGTCTCGCCCTCGGGGAGCTGAAGGCGGTTGTGATAGCGGGTCGTCTTGATGATCAGTTCCCGAAGGTCCGCATCGACGGTGTCGAGGGCGTTTTCCTGTTCCAGGATCGACGCCCCCAGGTCGCCGTGATCGACTGAGAGTCGATCGTTGTATGTGCCGAAGCGGCGAAACTGTTCAAAGCGGCCGATATCGTGAAAGAGGGCCGCGGCTTCCGCCGTGTTTATATCGTCATCCGCCAGTCCCAGGCGCCGTCCGATTGCCCGGATTTCCGTGCAGACGCGCGTGGTGTGCTCGACTTTCAGGTCGATGTTTCGCTGCCGGTCCGGATCACTGTCACGATACCCCGCCGTATAGGAGACAAACCAACAGTGGCAGGTGTTCAGGGTCACATTATCCATGACATCCTCCTTCGTGTCTCCACACTTAATCGGAACGCGATGAAATTTCAACCGAAAATATACCCGGTTGAGATTCTTTGTGGTATAATCCGTTGCTTAATACGTGGTTGAAGAGTCCCGCGATGCGGGGGATATCCGATACATTTTCCCTCCGGGGTGCAAAAAAGAAGAATCGGTCCGTCATGACGGGAAACAGAAAATCGGTTATCGGGTGGGCGCTCTATGACTGGGCGAATTCGGCCTTTGCCACCACGGTCATGGCCGCCTTTTTCCCACTATACTTCAAGGCATTCTGGAGTGCCGGCACGGACCCCGTCGTCAGTACGGCGAGGCTGGGTATGGCCAATTCCGCGGCGGGTATTGTGATCGCTCTTGCGGCGCCGGTGCTCGGCGCGATGGCGGACAGGGGCGGGGCACGGAAGAGGCTCCTCTCTTTCTTTGCCTTTCTGGGCATTGCCATGACTTTTTCTCTTGCACTCATCGCGCGGGGTAGCTGGCAGACGGCGGTCTTTGTGTATGTGGCGGCGAACATCGGGTTCACCGGCGGCAATATTTTTTATGACTCCCTGCTGCCGTCGGTAGCGCCGCCGGAACGGTCTGATGCTGTGTCGTCCCTCGGATTCGCTCTCGGCTATCTAGGCGGCGGCTTGTTGTTTGCCCTCAACGTGATGATGACGATGAAACCGGACCTTTTCGGGATTCCCGATGCGTCGGCGGCGGTCCGCCTGTCTTTTGTCACCGTCTCTCTGTGGTGGCTTGCCTTTTCACTGCCTCTCTTTTTCTGTGTCGCGGAACCCTCGCCCGCAAAGGAACGGACGCTGCGGCGTGCGGTGCAGGAGGGCTTCGGACAAATCAGAGATACCCTTCGTCATGTCAGACAGTTGCGCATGATCGTCCTCTTCCTTCTCGCCTATTGGCTTTATATAGACGGTGTCGATACGATCATTCGCATGGCACTGGACTACGGGCTCTCTCTCGGGTTTGAGACGCAGGACCTCATCATGGCGCTTCTCATTACTCAATTTGTCGGTTTCCCCTGTGCCCTCGCTTTTGGGTGGCTGGGCGGACGGATCGGAACGAAGCGGTCGTTGTTCATCGCCATCGCTGTTTACATCGCCGTTACCGCCTGGGGCAGTTTTATTCACGCACCCTGTGAATTTTACATTCTTGCCGCGTTGATCGGAACTGTTCAGGGCGGCATCCAGGCCCTCAGCCGCTCGTATTATGCCCGCATCATACCCCCTGACCGCGCTGCGGAGTATTTCGGATTCTATAACATGATCGGCAAGTTCTCCGTTGTCATCGGTCCCGTTATTGTGGGGATGTCCGGACTGGCGGCACGGGCGCTCGGATGTCAGGGTGATCTCGCCTCACGCGTGGGTATATTTTCGATAATCATTCTCTTCCTGGCGGGGGGGACGATTCTTGCCTTTGTCGATGAAGAGGCGGGGCGGCGTCAGGCACGTGGGAATGTGGGTCGAACGGGGAGCGACGATAACTGATTTCTATTCCGTAACAATTGGAGTATCCCCACACCGTGACTGACGGCATCGAAGTCTGCTCCTCATTTGTTCCACGGAAAGAGCCGGTCCTTGAATACAAACGATGAGTAGCCGTCTTTGAGGTAGTATGTATCCTTCTTCGTTTTTCCGACGACATCACTTTCCTGAAGGATGCGGACGGCCGTCGGCCGGTAGTCCCGGAGGCCGAACCTGATGAATTTCGGTTTGGCATAGGGCAGGGGGACGGCGCTGGACACATCACGGGCATTTTGTCGCTTGAGGTCGTTTATAACGCGCGTACAGGCGCGGCCCTGAAGCCATCCCATGATCGTCCGCGTTACGATAAAGGCCGAAACAATGAGGATGATGCATTCAATTACCGTCTGAGTTGAAGAAGACATAAATATTCCCCCCTTATGGCTGGATTGTACTTGCGACGTCTATAACATGAAAGGCGATTTTTGCAAAGAGGGTGTTTTCCGTGGCGGTTCATGAAGCCGCACCATATCCTCTACAGTGTGAAACGGGTGCCGGCGAACAAAGTCTGGGCAATGATGCCCGCGATGGGCGGAAAGAAAAAAGTACAAGCGAGACGGATCAGGGTGAACTTCCATCCCAGGATACCGACTTCCATGGGCAGACGGCTGACGGCCCAGAGGGACCATGACGTGAGAAAGGCAACCATCGTTCCCACGGACCCGCCGGCCTGGAGGAGACCGGCGGCGATGGGCAGATTGACGTACGGGCCGCCCGGTGACAGGCCGCCCGCGACGGTCCCGATGAGGATGCCCCTGATGCCGGACCCTTCTCCGATCCACTGCATGAGGAACTCACGGGGGAGAAGCACCTGCACCATCCCGGCCACGATCAGGGCGAAAACAAGCAGGGGGATGATCTGGACGGTCAGCGTCAATGCGGACCGCAATCCTTCGATATGTTCGCCCTGGCCTTTCGCAATACCGACACCGAGTAAAACGGCGGCGAGCGCTCCCATAACGAGTGTGGGTATCAACATACTGGATATCCTCCCCTTCTTCATTGTGAGACCGTCCCGTTTTTGTACCCTTTCCGGTTCAGCCGCCCGTGCCGTATCACCATGGAGGTGAGAGGATGACGGCGCGGCAGGCGTGATATTTTCCCCGCAGGGTGCAGTTCATAACGGGGCATCACTTCTTGTCGTCGGTATCGTCGTGACGGGACAAGGCGATGACAAGGAGAAAAATACCTCCTGCGACGGCTATGAAGCGAAGAAGAAGGGCCATGCGGTGACTGTATTCGTGGTACTCCGGTATAAACCACAGTATGATAAACCACACGATCGCGCTGAGGATGAAGATACCTCGGTGGAAAAGATTCATCGTACCTCCAGGAAGGGGGGTGCTTTCTGCCCGTCATGGAAAGAGAACGAACGTGCCGAAAAAATGGAGGGCGATGCGGGATTCGAACCCGCGACCTCTGGCTCCGGAGGCCAACGCTCTATCCAACTGAGCTAATCGCCCTCAATATTGCTTCCTCGTTTTGCGTCCCTGTCGGGCGTTCAGTCATACTACGCAACGGACAATTATTCAACCGGTTTTTGCCGCGAAGCGGGATAAGAAAGGTGATTCAGGATTTTCATGATATGCGTGCTTCTGTTCATGCAGTAGAAGTGCAGACCGGCGACGTCGTTCGCCAGCAGACCCTCTGCCTGTCGGGTGGAGTATTCGATTCCGTATTTTTCACACTCGTCGCTCCGGTCGGCGACCCGTCTGATTTTATCAAAGAAGGCAAGGGGCATGTCCGGCTCGCGACCGCAGAGCGCGGCAATCTTCTCCACCTGCGCATAGTTGAAGATGGGAAAGATGCCGGGAATAATGGGAACGGTAATACCGTGGGACAGGGCGTCGTCGCGGAAGCGGTAAAAGAGATCGTTCGTGAAAAACAACTGGGTGATGATGAAATCGGCGCCGGCGTCCACTTTCCGTTTCAGGTTGACGAGGTCCGTTTCCCTGTCCGGTGCCTCGAGGTGCACGGCCGGGTATCCGGCGACGCCGATGCAGAAGGAATAACGCTCCGCGATGTGTTCGACGAGTTCATTGGCGTAGCCGAAACCACCCGGCGGTTTGATGAATGATTCCTCACCGTTCGGCGGATCGCCCCGCAGTGCGAGGATATTTTCGATACCGCTCGCGTCGAGTTCGTCGAGGACCGCGTCGATCGTGGACATCGTCGATTGTACACAGGTCAGGTGTGCCAACGTTTCCCGCCTGAATTCGTTTTTGATTTTTGAGGCGATATCGACCGTCTTGTCACGTGTACTGCCTCCCGCACCGTAGGTGACCGAAATGAAGTCAGGTTCAAAGACGGTCAGTTCTTCAATGGTTTGATAGAGTTTCTCCACATTGCCCTTCCGTTTGGGAGGGAATACCTCGAAGGACAGTGTCGGTGATCCGCCGGGGAATAACTCTCTGATTTTCATGACCATGATCCTTCAGATGCGAACAATATGGCGCGAAGAAAACCGAACCTTCAGCCGCCGTTCGTGTCATTGTTGTTGTCCGGTTTTTTCTGCGCGTCACCGGGCGAATAATTAGAACAGCGGGGCGGTGCGGTTTCCGGTGCAACCGTTCAGTGTACATGTCATTCAACAAAATTCTTGTCAATCTCTTTTTGTGCAAGCCTTGTCATTACCCGATAAAACTGGTACATTCGGCGACAAACGGGGAAGAAAGTTTTATGAAAAAAAGCACAGTCCTGTTCTTCTTTCTTTCATTGTGTGTTGCCGTTCTTCTTGTCCCCCCGGGGGCCTGCGACGCCGTGACCATCCAACAGGTCAGGCACTGGACGTCTCCGGAATACACCCGTGTGGTTCTCGACATCAGCAGCGAGGTCCGCTTCGACACCGAAGAGAAGGACCGCCGGTTTTCCATCGATCTTGAGGAGACTGTCTTTTCCGGCACGATACCCCATCAGTACGATATCGATCAACCGGCCGTGAGCAAGATTTTTCTCATTCCCCTCCCGGGCGGCAAGGTGCGTGTTACGCTCTACACGGGAGAAGACGTGCGCGTCAAAGTCTTCACCCTGGGGAAGATTCTCGACAAACCGAATCGAATTGTTATCGATGTCCATATGCCGGACGTGGTGGAACAGGCCACCGAGATCAGAAAAAAGGTACGGGAAGAACGGGTGACACGGACCGTTGAGAGGGTGATCGTTATCGACCCCGGTCACGGCGGCGAGGATCCCGGCGCCGTCGGACGCCGCTACGGCACCTATGAAAAAGACGTCGTGCTGAACATTTCGCGATACCTTAAGAGTTATCTCCAGAGACAAGGGTACAAGGCATTCCTCACGCGTACCGGCGATTACTATGTGTCTTTTAACAAGCGGATGCAGATCGCCCGGGAATACGGCGCCGATTTGTTCATCAGCATCCATGCCGATGCCTTCAGGCTGAGTTCCGCCAGAGGATCGTCCGTCTATTGCCTCTCCACGCGGAGTGCCAGTAGCGAGGCAGCCCGCATTCTTGCCGACAGCCAGAACCTGTCGGACATCATCGGCGGTGTGGCTAACGGCAACGGCGAGGAGACATCGACACCGGTTACACTCAACATGATTCAAACGGAATCCATCAACGGGGCAAAGGCCTTCGGCAGCCTGGTCCTCAATACGATGGAGAAGGTGAATCGCCTGAAATATTCATCGGTCCACGGCGCGCCGTTCCGTATCCTGAAAATGCCGGAAATTGCATCCATCCTCGTCGAGGTGGCCTTCCTGTCCAATCCCACGGAGGAAAGGAAACTGCGGAGCGTCTCATGGCAGCGGGAGATGGCGCGGGCCATTGCGGGTGCCGTGTCAACCTATTTGCCGCTGCCGGAGGCGGTGCTGGTGAAACAGTTGAAAACGCCGGAGACGACGCCGGATACGTGCGTCGTGAAAAAGGGCGACTGCCTGACCGATATCGCGCGTCGCCACGGAACAACCGTCGCCGAAATCATGCGGATGAACAACCTGAAATCCCGGAACCGGATTTACCCGGGGCAGGAACTTGTTCTTTTCCGTGATGACGCTGAAGCGCCCACGGAATATATCGTCCGGAAAGGTGATACGCTGGAGGGAATCGCGCTGCGTTATGATACCACCGTGCGGACTCTCGTCCAGATCAACCACCTGCGATCGCGACACCGGATTTACCCGGGGCAGAAGCTGATGTTGTCGGAGGACGAACAGTCCGGTCATGATTACGTGGTTGTCCGGGGTGACACGCTGATTGAAATCGCCGCCTGCGAGGGCATCACCGCGGCGGAACTGGCCGCCGCAAACAAGATAACAACAAAAAAACGCATCTACGTGGGACAGCATCTTCGCATCCCCGGCAGGGACGAGGCAACTGCGGAGATGGAACCGGTTGCCGATGCCCCTGAGAAACCTGTTGCGGAAGAGACGCCGGCCCGGAAACATACGGTGAAAAGCGGTGACAATCTTGAGAGCATCAGCCGCCGATACCGCGTGTCCGTCATAGACCTTTGCCGTCTAAACAACATGACAACCCGCGATTACATCCATCCGGGCCAGGTACTTGAGATACCGTCCGCCTCCATATATGTGGTGAAACGGGGTGACAGTCTCGAAGGGATCGCACACCGGCACCGGACATCCGTCACCGAACTGATGGCCCTGAATAAGTTAAGTTCCCGAAACCGTATCTTCATCGGCCAGCACCTACGGCTGCCTGATGGCGCCATCCGCTAGATCATTCGTTCGATATCGTCCAGTTTTTTGTCGAGCCTTTTCTCGGAGACGGGATATCGCGTCTTGATTTCCGGCGCGAAAAGGGCGATCCGGTATTCTTCCAGCATCCAGCGAAAGGCCGCGATGGCCGCTTTTTTGGAAGCGGACGGAAGTGGATGATCCGGCGTTGAGATGGTACTGATCCGGTCGGCGAAACGCCGATATTTGTTTTCCTTCTGACGGTCCTTTTCCAGGTGGTCGAGGCCGCGCCGGGCGCGAATGGTGAGCGCCTTTGTATAGCGGGGGAGTTCCCGAAGCACGGTGTCATCGTAGAGTTCGATGAAATCCCGTGGCATCAGGTCGTTCAGCTCATCTTCCATTTTCGTGATGAACCGCGTCGACGCGGCCGGTGCGCCCTTTTTCAGTGTATGAAAGAGGATGCGAGCGTTGCCGAAACCCTCCAGGGCCTTCTCCGTTATGCGGCGGAAGTCTTCGCCCCGTTGATACAGGCGCGGCTTGATCGCGGCGATGGCCGACAGAAAGGCTTCCTCTGTGCGGATGGTGCAGTCGGCGAGACTCGTGAGCGCCGCCATGAGTATCTTACTTTCGATGTATGCCGCACCGCCGAAATAGGCGGCATACCGGCATGCCGGTTCTAAGAGACGGAGGCCCTTTGCACAGTCCCTGAGGTGGTGTGACAGGTGGCTCCTGTAGAGGAACAAGACCCCTGCCGCATGGTGTCTGTCCGCGGCGGTGCCCGTGTGGTACAGGCGGATAGCGACGATATCCTCTTCCACGGTGAGGGCGGGAAAGGCGATGATATTACTCCCGGCGGTGCCTGTCTCCACGGTTATGTGCGCCGGGAGATCGCCGAAGTCCCAATGGGTAAGCCCGCTTTTTTCCCATGCGCGGCGTGCCCGCCGGAGTGCAGGGTGATCCTCCGTGTCCGGCGATCCCCGAACGTCCAGCACGGACACGCTCCGTCCCGCGCGCAGTTCCTTTCCCGTATCGTCCACAACGGCGAAACGGACGTTGAGGTGATCGGGAACGGTGTCCACGGGCCACTTGTCGGCGGGCACGGCGACACCGAAACGGCGGTAGACAAAATCGGCACAGTTGGCGAGAAGCGTTCCGCCGGTACGGTCCATCTCGTTCAGGATGATGTCGACGGTCCGGGGAATGGGGACAAGTCTCCTGCGGTATTCCTTGGGCAGGCCCTTGAGGAGCAGCGTCAGCTTTTCACGGAGGAGTCCGGGAATGGCCAGCTCCGCCGCTTCAAGCGCCGACGGTGACAGGGAGGATGTGGAAACGGAGATGGTCACCCCGTCGGCGTCGCTATCCGGTTCGAAGCGATACGTGCAGGGCAGGCACTGTGTCCCGATGGTGATTTCGTCGGGGAATGAGTCCAGTTCCGCACCGATCTGACGGCGTGTCACGTCGTCCTCCGTCAGGCGCAGGAAGTCATCACCGCCCCGGTCTTTGATGATCTTTTTCAGCGTGCGGATATCGGAAACGAGGGGGAGCCGCTCCGCGTAGAAGTCGGCAATGGTTTCCGGTTCCACGAGGATGTTCCTTTTGCGGATTTTATCCTCCATGGTCTGGATAGTCCGAATCAGCGCCTGGTTATGGTCAACAAAGGGTGGGGGATTTGCGATGTCACCCTCGGCGAGGGCGCTGAGCATGAATATCTGCGACGCCTCCTCCGGGTTGATGCGGCCGAAGGAGACAGGACGGCGGGGAACGATGGGGAGGCCGAAAAGGGTGACCTTCTCGTAGGCAACCACCTCACCGCGTTCTCTGTTCCAGTGCGGTTCCAGGTAAGCGCGGCGGCAGAGATGGCCGCCGACCTCTTCGAGCCACGTGCTGTCGATGACAGCGGCCGTCCGGGCGAATATGCGCGATGTCTCCACCGTTTCCGCGGCGATGATCCAGTCTCCGCCGCGGTTGAAAAGGCCCGAACCGGGGAAGAGCATGACCTCCTTTCCCTTCGCCGCGCGATAGATATTTTTTTCCTTCTTGACGGCGATCTGCGACAGGAACCCGGCGGCGATGGCCTTGTGCAGCGCCGCGTAGAGGGTCTCACCGACGAGTGTGTCCTTCCGTGGCTTCTTCGTCCCTTTCTCAGCGACGGCGATTTCAGTGAGCTGGCGGTGTATGTCCACCCATTCGCGCATTCTCCGGTAGGAGAGGAAATGGTCGCGGCAGTATTTCCGCATCCGGCTGTTGCTGAGCGACTCCGCCCGGAGTGAGTGGTATTTCTCCCATATTGTCAGGAAGGTGATGAAATCCGATGCGGGATTCATGAACCGCCGGTGAACGATATCGGCCTCGTTTTCCCTGTCCATGGGGCGTTCCCGGGGATCCTGGATGGACAGGACCGCCGCGATGATGAGTATTTCATTGAGACAGCCGAAACGTTCCGCTTCAATGATCATGCGGGCGATCCGGGGATCGACGGGCATTCGGGCCATCCTTCTTCCCCGTTCCGTCAGGGAAAAGGCGCGGTTTTTCTTTTCGATGGCGCCGAGTTCCTTCAGAAGGGCGAACCCGTCGTTGATGTTCTTTTTAGACGGCGGGTTGATAAAAGGAAAGGTGGATACATCGCCGATGCCGAGATTCTTCATGCGCAGGATCACCTCGGCGAGGTTCGACCGCAGTATCTCGGGGGCCGTATAATCGGGCCGGGTGCGGAAATCGTCTTCCCCGTAGAGGCGGATGACTATCCCGTTCTGGACGCGGCCCGCCCGGCCTTTCCGTTGATCCGCCGAACTCTTGGCGATGGGTTTCACGGGGAGGCGCGTGGTGCGCAAAGACGCGCTGTATTCCGCCATGCGCGCCAGACCGGTGTCGATGACGTAGCGGATGCCGGGGATGGTCAGGGACGTCTCGGCGATATTGGTGGCGACGATTATCTTCCGGCCGGTGACGGGTGCGAAGACGCGCTGTTGCTGCGAAGACGTGAGCCGTCCGAAGAGGGGCAGAACGACGGCCTTGTTCCGTACCCGTGCCGTGAGAAGGTCGCAGGTCTCCCGTATGTCCTGTTCCGTGGGCATGAAGACGAGGACATCGCCGGGCTCGCCTTTTTTCTGGGTATCCATAACGGCGCGCACGGCGGCCTCCACGTAATTCGTGTCATCGGTGTCCGTGACGGGGCGGTACCTGACGTCGACGGGAAAGAGGCGACCGGATACGGATACGATGGGAGCTCCGTTGAAGAACCGGGAAAAAGTGACGGGCTCGATGGTGGCCGAGGCGATAATGACTTTGAGGTCGTGTCGTTTTATGAGGAGCCGTTTTACGGCGCCCAGAATAAAGTCGATGGTGATGCTGCGTTCGTGGGCCTCGTCGATGATGATGGTGTCGTAGGCGAGGAGGAGGGGATCCTTCTGCATTTCCATGAGGAGAATGCCGTCGGTCATGACCTTGACGGCGGAATAACGGCCCCGCTGCTCGTCAAAGCGGATTTTGTATCCCACGTTCCGCCCCAGCGGCTCGCCCAGCTCCTCAGCGATCCGCCGCGAGACGCTCGTCGCGGCGATGCGGCGCGGTTCCGTCATGCCGATGATCCCGTCGAGACCGCGGTCCGCCTGAAGACACATCTTCGGCAGCTGGGTGGTTTTGCCGGAGCCCGTTTCTCCCGTCACGATAATAACGGGATGAAGACGGATCGCCTCGATGATGTCTCCTGCTTTCTCCGTGATGGGGAGAGACGGCGGATAGGTGACGACGGGCCGGTTTTCTTCCTTCTCCCGCCGTTTCTGCCGTGATCGCCGTATGCGGCGTTCGAGGGCCTTCAGGTGTTTCTCCGCCTTTTCGAAGAGATTGCCCCGTGCCGCCGTCGCCGTCAGTTTTGCAAGTTCCCTCTTCACCGCGAAACGGTCGGCAATCATCGCTTCCGGGAGACGGTGACGAAGCTCTCTGATGTGCTTTTCCAACGGTGACACCGCGCCTGCTCCTTTCACAGGCAACACCGTGCCTGGACAATGCGATATACGGTAAAAGGTCCCGTTTGTCAATTGACCGAAACGCCGCCGGTGCCGTTTCAATTTGCTTTTCATTTTACTCATGTGTTATAAGGGTGCCACCATTTTCGAGGGAGGGTACGTGGAAAAGACTATGAATGATGACAAAACGTTGGAAGATTGTACGGTCAAGGAATTGCGGGAGAGAGCGAAAGAGATTGGTACAATATCCGGATACAGCTCTATGAAGAAGGAAGAGTTGATTGCGGCGATTCAGTCGGCGGAGCCGGCCGCCGAAGCGGAAGTGGAAGCGACTGGAAAACCGGATGAGACGGCTGGTGCGGAACCGGAAGAAGCGGAAGCGGTGACGGAAACACCGACCGCGGCGGAAGCGGTGAAAGCACAGCCGGCAAAGAAGAAAGCGTCACCGAAAAAAACGGAAAAGGCGGACGCGAAAGCAGTCACCGTCAGGGATGTCAAGAACAGAATTGAGTCGCTGAAGAAACAGAAAGAAGACGAAGCTGCATCGGGCGGCAAAAAAGAACGCGACCGTATCAGGAAAAGAATCAATCGTCTGAAAAAACAGACGAGGAAAATAGCCAGAAAAACAACTGAATAGCATGATACCGGTGCGTGGTTCGATGCCGGTGCAGTGTGCCGGTAGTGTGTGAGCCGTTCCGATCTGCTTGCTGACTCTATGGGGGGGTAAATATGTTTGTCGGCAGGAGAATGACGCGAAATCTCGTTACCGTAACAGGCGATACCAGTATTCTGAAAGTCAAGAATCTGCTCAAGGAGCATAACATCGATCAGGTACCCGTGGTCGACGGCAGCCGCTTGATCGGGATCATCAGCGACAAGGATATCCGCAAGCATTCCGCGTCACCGGCAAGCACCCTTTCCGTCCATGAGTTGAACTACCTCTTGTCGGAAATGACTGCCAACGAGATCATGACAAAGCACCTCATTACCGTATCACCCGCGACATATATCGAGGAGGCGGCGCTTCTCATCAACGAAAAACGGGTCAACAGTCTGCCCGTTGTCGTCGGTGACGAACTGGTCGGCATCATTACCACCTGTGACCTTTTGAACGTGCTTCTCGAATTCATGGGTGTCGGCTACCCCAGTTCGCGTGTCGAACTGATGCTTTCGGGGAATGCCGGCGAACTGGAACGCATTGCCGGGATTGTCACGGCCCGCGATCTGTCAATCATCTCTATCGTGTCCAATATGAACAAGGACGGCACCCGGACGGCGATCATCCGGGTGAACACGGACGATATCGCGGAACTCTGCGAGGATTTCGAGAGGATGGGATATACGACGACCTACGAGTACCGCGTCGATAAATGAAAAGGGTGCGATGCCCCCGGTTCCAGAGAAAAAGCATGAGATAAAAACACGGGGTGAGGCGGCCGGGCCGCCTCACCCCGTGTACTTTTAGGTCCGATTTTATTATCTTACGCGAAGGCCGTTGACCATGATATCAAAAGACCCGCGATAAAGATGATCATGCCCAATCCGGCCCCGACTGTTGCGAACAGGGGCGTTATTCCCAGTAAAAGGAAACCGAAGGCAAAACGTGCTTCTCTTGCATCCATAGTGTTCCTCCTATGCAGCTTTCGTTATGGAAACAGCGGAGAGGACAACCTGTTGTCGCCGGAAGAGGTTCTTCATAACGATTCCTGTTGCCTCTATCCTGTCTCCCACTGTTATTTTCTCCGACGGCATCGTAAAAATGACCACGCGCAGTTGACTCCCATTGTCTTTGATGACGTAGTGGGGTCGTTTCATCCACTGGAAGTGTTTTCTCTGAACGATGCCGCGCACCCGTGCGGCCTTGCCGATGATGTCCGGTGTCACGTCGCGAAGCGGGTAGTACCGCGCCTGTGCTTCGTAGGCGATCCGCGCTTCCTCGTAACTCTTTCGATTCATCCAGTGCAGGAGGTGGGGGATGAGCGCCATAACGGCCAGTCCGGGTATGGCGAACGCCAGGAACCGGACATCCCCCGTTTCCAGAAAATGGAAAAGAACCAAAAAAGCAAGAAGCAGTACCGTAATCCAGCTGAGCAGCGACACGGACTCCGCACTCCTATTCGGTCAGGTCGTTCCGGAACATCAGGTAGTAGGCGACTCCGATAAACAGGAAACCGCCGATGATGTTCCCGATGGTGACGGGGATGAGGTTCCATATCCAGATATCACCCCATCCGAGACCGTTGTTGGCTTCGACAAATTTGCCGATCTTTGTAATAAGGTCCGGGTACCAGTCGAGGAGAAACTTCCCCGTGGGCAGGAAGTACATGTTGGCAACACAATGCTCGAAGCCCGTGGACACGAAGGCCATGATGGGGAACCAAATACCGAAGAATTTGCCGATAACATTATCCGCCGTAATGGCAAGGAGAATGGCGATGTTGACGAGGAAGTTACAGCCGATCGCCTTGAGGAAGCATGACCACATGCCCGCCGTGCCGACGGCTTTGTAAGTCAGCGTTTTCCCGATGGCGATATTCACCGCCGTCATGCCGAAACCGTTCACGGCGAGTGTGCCGTCCATTTGTCCGGAAACGAGGGGGCCGGCCGCCATGATGTAGGCATAGAAGATCGATCCGACGAGATTGCCGATATAGACCCAGACCCAGACCTTCAGGACATCACCCCAGGTGATCTTTTTCATCATCGCCGCCATGGGCACGATCATGCAGTCACCGGTAAAAAGCTCCATGCCGGTGAGGACGATTGCAATCAGACCCACGGGGAAGACGGCGCCGCCGATGAGCTTTGAAATGCCGGCACCGAGACTGGCCGAGACACCGGTAATACACACGGTGCACAGAGCGCCGCCGATGGCGATATAGGCACCTGCCATAAATCCCCTAATCAGGAGTTGAAAGACGGACAGCTTCGATTTGCCGACTCCGGCAGTACCAACCAGCGAAACCATTTTTGCTGGAGCGTTAAAAGCCATAATGGACCTCCACATGTAATAATAGATTAGGTTATAATGTTAACACAACACACATGCCGGTCAGAGCAGCGTGAACACAAGTCAAATATCAGCTGACAAAAACCTCTTTTATTTCCTGCTTCCACACGCACAGCAGCTTTCCGCCGTGGGGGTGGCACTGCACCAGTTCCCATTCGTGTTCGCCTTCTCCGTCGAACAAGTCCCGGAGCACATCGAGTCCCGCGCCGGGGATATTGTCGACGAAACAACCTCCCGCCTCTGAACACTCAATCTTTTCCGGCGGAATAATCGCGTTGAGATCAATGATGTTTGTTCGGTATTTCCACTTAGCCATGGCGAACCTCCAATATTATATTATTTGAGTACTCACGCCGCCTCGACCTTGACCGCGCAGACCTTGTATTCGGGGATCTTCCCGATGGGATCCAGGGCGGGATTGGTCAGGCGATTAACAGCGGCCTCGTTGAAATGGAAATTCATAAATACGGTGCCCTCGGGGGGCGTTTCCGTGACCTTCGCCTTCACCGTCACCTGTCCCCGCCGCGAGGTGATAGTGACCATCTGGCCGTCGGCGATACCGAGTTTCTCCGCATCGGCGGGATTGATTTCGGCAAGGCTCTCGGGGAAGCGTTCCACCAGACCTTTCGTACGCCGGCTCATCGTGCCCGTATGGAAGTGGTAGAGAACGCGCCCCGTGGAGAGGATGAAGTTGTATTCGTCATCGGGCAGTTCCGCGGGCGGGAGATAGTCAATGGCATGAAACATTCCCAGACCGCGGGCGAACTTGTCCTTGTGGAGATATTTCGTCCCCGGGTGGTCCGTATTCGGGCAGGGCCAGGGAATGCCGTTTGTTTCGATCCGTTCATAGGTAATGCCCGCGTAACTCGCCGTGACCGCATTGATCTCCGTCATAATGTCGAGGGCGCTTCCATAGCTCATGGCGTAACCCATTTTTGAGGCGATCATGCTGATGATTTCCCAGTCCGGCTTCGCCGCGCCCGGTGCGGGTACGGCGGCCCGTATCCTCTGCACGCGGCGTTCCGAGTTGGTAAAAGTACCGTCTTTTTCCGCGAAACACGCTGACGGCAGGACCACGTGGGCGAACTGCCCCGTTTCGTTGAGGAAGATGTCCTGGGTCACGAGGAGTTCAAGGTTCTTCAGTGATTCCTCCACATGCGACAGGTCGGGATCGCTGAGCATGGGGTTTTCACCCATGACGTAGAGGGCCTTGATATCACCGCTGTGCGCCGCGTTCATCATTTCCATGATGGTGAGCCCCGGTTTTGCCGGAAGCGTCATGTTCCACGCCTTTTCGAATTTCGACCGGGCTTCGTCGCTGTCCACCTTCTGGTACCCGCTGAAGACATTGGGAAGGGCCCCCATGTCGCAGGCGCCCTGAACGTTGTTCTGGCCGCGGAGCGGATTGACGCCGCCGCCCTCAATGCCCACGTTGCCGCAGAGCATGGCCAGGTTGGCGCAGGACTTGACATTGTCCGTACCCGTCGTATGCTGGGTGATGCCCATGGCATAGAGGATCGACGCCGCGTTCGCTTCACCGTACATCCGCGCCGCCTTGACGAGGTCTGCGGCGGGAACTCCGGATATCTCTTCAACATATTCGGGCGTGTATCGCGTGATGGTTTCTTTCAGCGCCTCGAAGTTTTCCGTTCGTTCAGCGATATAATCGGCAGCGTGTAGGTTCTCGGTGATAATGACGTTCATCAGCCCGTTCAGGACTGCCACGTCAGTGCCGGGTCTCTGGCGGAGCCAGATGTTCGCGTACCGCACCAGGCCGATACGCCGCGGGTCGATGACGATCAGTTTCGCTCCCTGCTGGCGCACGGCGCGCTTCACGCGGGCGGCGATCATGGGATGATTCTCCGTCGTGTTGGTCCCGATCGCCAGAATCACGTCGGTGAATTCGATTTCATCAATGGAATTCGTCATGGCACCACTGCCGAATGCGGCGGCCAGACCGGCCACCGTAACGGAGTGTCAGAGACGGGCGCAGTGATCGACGTTGTTCGTCCCCACCACCGCGCGCATGAATTTCTGGAAGAGGTAGTTTTCTTCGTTGGTGCACCGTGCCGAGGACAACCCGGCAATTGCATCGGCGCCGTAAGTTTTCTTGATGGAGGAAAGTTTGTCGGCCACGTAATCCGTTGCTTCCTCCCAGGTCACTTTCTTCAGTTCACCGTCCACACGGATCAGGGGGTTCGTGAGGCGTTCGGGATGGTTGACGAAATCCGTTCCGAACCGGCCCTTGACGCAGAGACTTCCCAGGTTGGGGTTCCCGTACTCTCTCTTGCTCGTCACTTTCACAATCTTTCCGTCATGGACGTTCAAGTCCATCTGGCATCCCACGCCGCAGTAAGGACAGGTGGTTTTCACCTTTTCCAGTTCCCAGGGGCGGCCCTGGAATCGGGCCTGTTTGAAGGTCAACGCTCCAACGGGGCAGGCGCTTACGCATTCGCCGCAGAAGACGCAGTCTGAATCGATGTAATCCGATTGAAAGGCGGGGCCGACGGATGCATCGGAACCGCGCATGGCGAAATCGAGGACTTCATTGACCTGGATTTCGTTGCAGACCCGGACACAGCGGCCGCAGAGGATACATTTGTTGAGGTCCCGCTGAATCATGGTATTGGTGTCTTCGATCTCGTATCCCGGGGGTTCGATGGGGAAACGCGGTTCCTCGATCCCCATTTCATAGATAAGGTCCTGAAGTTCGCAATCGCCGTTTTTTTCGCAGGTGAGACAGTTATGATCCCCTGACGACCAGAGCAGTTCAACAACCAGTCGCCGGGCGGTGGTGACGCGTTCCGTGTTTGTCCTGATGACCATGCCGGGATTGACCGGCATGACGCAGGCGGCGACAAGCGAACGGGCGTTTTCCACCTCGACAGCACAGACCCGGCATGCGCCGGGACTGGTTGTCCCTTCATAATAACACAGGGTGGGTATATGAATTCCGTTTTCACGGGCTACGTCGAGGATCATTTGCCCGGGAGATGCCTCCACTTCCTTACCGTCAATTGTCACAGTGAATTTATCATTCATAGCGCGTACTCCTTAATGTGTAGATGTGCCTCGTGTGTCATGAGAAAAAAGAATATGAATGAACGTATGAAGTATGGCAATCGTCATATGCATCGCGCTTTAATACGCGGAGAAGCATATTGGGGAATTGCGTCGTGTTTCTTTTATCTCCTCAAATGCGACGGCCATACCGCTCGCCGCACTGTCAGAGTGACCGCGATGCGCGGAATTCCCGTCACGCCGCCTCGTTTCAACGAGCCCTCATACCACATTTGAACATGGTCTGTCCATCTTAAATACATGCGGCAAAACGTCGAAAATCACGTGCCGTAACAGGGGCTCGGATGGCATAAAAAAGGTTGAAAGGAAGGTGTTCTCGCGGTAACGTATATTCATGTTTTTTCCCGCATTCAAAAAGAACTTGATTTTGAATTGCTCATGCGGTAAGTGAATCGCCTTTAAGCTGAGAGGCGTGTCCTGCTCAGCGTGTTTTTTTACAACAACGGAAATCCCCGCATCAGCTGCCGGTAATGAACGGGCACTGTGCGGGAGCTTAATCACTATCATGACTCCTTGCCCGAAATACGTTTCCGGGCTGAAGAGCCGAGAGGAGGTACACGTGAAGCGGTACGAAACCATTTTTATTTATGTTCCCGATTTGTCGCCCGACAGCCAGCGGGAGCTCATCCTTCGTTACAAGGGAATCGTTGAATCATTCAGAGGAATCGTCATCCGTATTGATGAATGGGGCATGCGCCGTCTTGCCTACCCGATTCAAAAGAAAGATGATGGATATTATGTACTCATCGATTACGCAGGTCTGCCCGAGACGGTTAATGAACTGCAGCGGAATCTTCGCATCGACGATATGATTCTCCGGTATCAGACAGTGAAACTGAGTGACAAGATCAGCGAGGAACAGGCTGAGCAGATCAAACAAGAGATCGAGGAACAGGCGCGCTCCGTTGAAAAAACCGCGGCCGCCGAAGCAGAGAAAGCAGCCGAGAAGGCGGCAGCGGAAACCGCGACGGAAACGCCGGTGGTACCCGCCGAAGAAACGGCGGCGAAATCAGAGGAGACGGAACAGCCGAGTCCTGACGGTGTGGCGGCGGAAGACGTCGCGGCGGAGGACGAAACGAAGGCGGCACCCGCAGAGGATAAAAGCGCCTCAAAGAGTGAGGAGGTATAATATATGACGACGCCATCTCGCAGACCAGATCGGCCGCGGGGACGAAAACGGTTTTTCTCACGGAAGAAAGTCTGTCGTTTCTGTGCCGATTCACAACTCAGTATCAATTATAAGAATCCCGAAATCCTCAGGCATTTTCTGACCGAGCGGGGCAAAATCGTTCCGCGGCGTATTTCGGGAACCTGTGCAAAGCATCAAAGGGAGCTGACGACGGCGATAAAGCGTGCGCGGAATATCGCATTGCTGCCCTTCGTTATGACCCGGTCGTAGTGACGGTGCGGCCTGAAAGATTAAGGAGCCGATTGTGGCACCGATACAGAGAGGAAACGGGGCGGTGTTGAACATGCTTCCCGGAGCCGTTGCCGTGACCACCGGCGTTTTTACCGTCTCCGCAGTGATGGCCATGTTCAATGCCCTGGGCGGCATCGTGGCGCCGCTTCCCCTCCTGTATTACTACTCGCGGATGGGACGGATGCGCGGGGTTGCGATCTTTGTGCTGTCCGCGGTTCTTGCAACCATTGCGGTGAATGCCCTCGGTCTGCGCGTGCCCTTTATCTACTTTGTGTTGTACGGTATGGCGGGACCGGTTCTCTCAGAGGCCTTGAGGAAGAATTATTCGATCGAGAAAACGATCGGTGTCTCATCTCTTGTCGTGATTGTTTCGGGTGTGGCGGTTCTGGCCGTTTACAGTATCACACAGGGAACGAGCCCGTGGCAGTTTCTCGAAGCGTCGATTTACCAGATGGTTCAAAAGAAGATTGAACTGTACAAGACGCTCGATATCGCACCTGAACAGATCGAGGTTCTCCGCGCGCATGCTGAAGAGATTGCCGGTGTGCTCATCGGTATTTTACCCGCGCTCACGGTCGTGGGGACGGTGCTTTTTATGTGGGTGAATACCATCGCGGGAAAGTGGTTGTTTGAAATGCTGGGGATGTGGTATCCCGATTTTGGGAACCTGTCCCGCTGGAGAATGTCGGACAAGGTCGTGTGGGTGCTGATAGCCACCGGCGGCACGCTTCTACTGCCCGTGACGGTTATCCGCATCGTCGGTCTCAACGCTTTCTTCCTGCTCGTTTTCTTCTATCTGCTCCAGGGGCTCGCGGTGGTGGGCTTCTTCTTCCAGGTTAAAAGGGTGCCGCGCATGCTGCAGATCATCGGGTATGTGATCATCTTTGCGCAGCAGTTCCTTCTCCTGATTGTCGCCGCCCTGGGATTAATAGACGTATGGGCGGATTTCCGAAAGGTCAACAAAACGGTATAGCCGGTATATAATAGTGCGGTTCATGGAGGTTTGGCAATGAAGATAATTTTAAAGGACGATGTCCAGTTTCTGGGAAATATGGGCGACATGGTGTCCGTATCGGACGGATATGCGCGGAACTATCTCATACCCAAAGGACTTGCCATAGAGGCAAGTACAAAGAATGTGAAGGCCCTTGAACACGAGAGGGTTCAGATCGCGAGGAAGGTGGCACGGGTTCAGAACGACGCGGAGTCTTTTGCCGCGAAACTCAAAAAAACATCCGTTACCATCAGTCGCAAGGTGGGAGAGCAGGAAAAACTGTACGGGTCAGTGACGGCGAAGGATATCGAGGAGGCATTGGCGGAACAGGGTGTCTCCGTCGATAGGAAGAAAATCGTCCTGGAAGAGCCGATCAAGGACATTGGCACATCCACGGTGAAAGTGAAACTGCCCGCCGGTATTGTCGGGGAGGTTGCCGTTAACGTCGTCGCGGAAGAATAAAAGAACAGGCGCGGGAAATGCCGAACGCAGATGCATATCTGGGAAAACTCCCACCGCAGAATCTGGACGCGGAGAAATCCGTGCTCGGCGGCATACTCCTGGATAACAACGCCGTCAACAGCGTGCTTGAGGTGTTGACGGCGGACGACTTCTACAGCGACGCCCATCGAAAGATATTTACCGCGATTCTCGAACTGGCGGACAGGAACGAACCGAGCGACCTGATTACCCTGAGCAGCATCCTCCGTGACCGGAAGGAACTCGATGGTTTTGGCGGTGAGGTTTATCTGGCGTCTCTCGTCGACGGAGTTCCGTCGGCGGCAAATATCGGTTACTACGCCAAGATTATTAAAGAAAAGTCGACATTACGGAAACTCATCACAACGGCGAGCGGAATTCTCGAAAGCACCTATGCCGCCGGGGCGGACATCGACGGCGTCCTCGACGAAGCGGAAAACGCCATCTTCAGCATATCTCAGCACAAGATAAAGCCATCATTTTACCCTATCAAGGACATCATTAAGGAGAGTTTCAAGACCATTGAGAGCCTCTTCCATAAAAAGGCACTCATCACCGGTGTGTCCACGGGATTCAAGAAACTGGACGAACTCACCTCGGGATTGCAGTCATCCGATTTGATCATTATCGCGGGACGTCCGAGCATGGGGAAAACGGCCTTTGCCATCAACATCGCCCAGTATGCCGGGATAGAAAATACCCTCCCCGTGGCCATCTTCTCCCTGGAGATGTCGCGGGAGCAGCTGGCCTTCCGCATGCTGTCATCTGACGCCCGGGTGGAATCCCAGCGTTTGCGCAAGGGTTTTCTTGGTGAACTGGACTGGCCGAAATTAACGACATCGGCGGGCCGCCTGTCGGAGGCATCGATATTTATTGATGATACGCCCGCCATATCAGTGCTGGAGATGAAGGCGAAAGCGCGACGGCTGAAGGCTGAACACGGCCTGGGACTCGTTATCCTCGATTATCTCCAGTTGATGAAGGGACGGGCCTCGGCCGCGTCACGGGAACAGGAGATATCTGAGATCAGCCGGTCGCTGAAGGCAATGGCGAAAGAACTGGATGTGCCGGTGATCGCCCTGTCACAGTTGAACCGGCAGGTGGAGGCGAGGCATGACAAGCGCCCACAGATGGCCGACCTGCGGGAATCCGGAGCCATCGAACAGGACGCCGACCTGATACTGTTCATTTACCGTGACGAGGTTTACAATCAGTCGGAGGATAATCCCGAGAAAGGCAAGGCGGAGATCATTATCGGCAAGCAGCGAAACGGCCCCACGGGCAAGGTCGTCCTGACCTTTATTAATGAATATACGCGCTTTGAGAATCCCGCCTTCGAGCACGATGAATTTTCAGCATAACAGATTCCCCGAAAAAATCTGATGAAAACGGGCACCGGTTGCCATGGATGACGGCGAGTCTGTTGTCGCGTTAGCGTCTGTGCCGATGCCGTAACGCCGGCACAGCAACGCCGGGTGATGGGCGCTACGATGTACCCTGCCGATTTTCGATGAGGTATGATTCTCCCAGGTAGGGAAGGGCCTTCCGGAGTTTCTTCAGGGCTTCTTTCTCTATCTGACGCGCCCGTTCCCGCGTTATGTTGAAGCGGGAACCGATTTCCTGGAGGGTCTCCGGCGTGTCGGACATGATGCGATGGGTGATGATGTAGTTTTCACGCTCGTTCAAAGTCTGAAGGGCGCCGGCGATGTTCTGCTTCACCAGGGCCATCTCCTGGTTCTTGATGACGGAGTCCTCCTGGCTTTCACCCTCGTCGACGAGCTGGTCGATAAAGGTGGAATCGCTATCGCTGTCGATGGTCGCGTTGAGCGACAGGTCGCGGTTGCTCAGTCTTAGATCCATTTCTTCCATTTCCCGTTCAGTGACGTTGAGCATTTCCGCCAGTTCCTTGTAGTCCGGGTTGTCCCGGGACATGCCCGCCACCTTTTGCTTGACCTGATTCAGCTTGAAAAAGAGTTTTCTCTGTGCCTGCGTCGTTCCGATCTTGACCAGGCTCCAGGATTTTATGATAAAATTCTGCATGTATGCCCGAATCCACCAGACGGCGTACGAGATGAGGCGGTATCCCTTATAGGGATCGAACTTTTTGACGGCGTGCATGAGCCCGATATTGCCTTCCTGTATCAGGTCGATCAATTTGACGCCGTAGAGACGATATTCATGGGCTATTTTCACGACGAAGCGAAGGTTCGACGTGACGAGCTTTTCGGCGGCCTCCATGTCGGCTTCCTTTTTAAAACGCACAGCGAGCTTGAATTCCTCCTCCGCCGTAAGGAGGTTAAATTTATTGATTTCAGCAATATATAATTCAAGCGCGTCGGTAACGACGGGTAAACTCATTGTGTAACCTCTCCCGATGGCTTAACATCACATTTTAACGCACTTTGCTACGAAATTCAACCCCGGAGAGGCATATTATATGTTAATCAATCGTGACCGGCGCCGCACAGATAAGTTGCCGGACGTGTTTTTCACCTGTTCCGACATGTTGACAGCCGGTAACGGAATTACTAATTTATGTATGATAATCGGTTGCTCCCCACGGTGAATAAAAAACTTTTTTGCCGGGGCTTGTTAACGATGTGATGTACTGTGGCGATAGGGGAGACCCTGCGGGTGACCGGTGGGATATGCGAACACACGATGCCGTGACAATAAAAAGATGACGGGAGCAAGATATGACTTCTACGAACGCCTTGTTTATGGAATTTGCCTGTCGGTTTGCCGAGGAAATAAAGGCCAAGGCCATCCTGATTTATGATGAGGTCGCTGAAGACCTGATAAAGGCGAACGATAGTATGGGATGCTACGAAACCGTCTTGATAACAAAAAAAAGTGAAGAGATGCCGGAAAAAATCCGCTCTTTAGTGAAGATCATCTCGATTCCCGGCGTGAAGGTGACGCGTCTCAGCCAGATCAAGATCGCCGTGACCAAGGGTATCGCCGCGGGATTCTTTCAGAAGGGCGATAAGCTGGTCTGCCTCACGGGTATACCGAAATTCGGACATCTCGACAGCCTCTTCGTCATCGACGTGGGCAAGGAGTTTGAGATACTCACCTCCGACGAGAGCCAGAACATCATCGCGGGCATCCAGCCCGAGGTGTTTGAAGCGACACTGAATATCGCCCTGGAGCTTGCCGCCCAGGGACGTGAGGGGCGGCCCGTGGGAACGATCTTCGTCGTCGGCGATCATGAACGGGTGATGGAACTTTCCCGACAGATGATCTTCAATCCCTTCATGGGATACGATGAGGAGGAAAGGAACATACTCGATGAAAACCTGCGTGAGACCATTAAGGAATTTTCCGCTCTGGACGGCGCCTTTATTGTGAAGGAGAACGGTGTCCTCGTAACGGCGGGACGCCACTTGAGCGCCGCGCTGGAAGGGAAGGATTTCCCTCACGGACTGGGGAGCCGGCACATCGCCGCGGCGGGGATCACCAGCGTCACCGACGCCATCGCCGTTGTCGTTTCGGAATCCACCGGGACGGTCCGGCTTTTCAAGAAAGGAAAGATCTTTGTCAATATCGAAAAGGCATCGGAATAGGAGAATACGATGAGATTCGACAAATTAACCCTGAAGCTGCAGGAGGCGGTTCAGGATGCAGATACGCTGGCGGGCAACTATCAGCACCAGGGCATCGATACGGTGCACCTGCTGCTGGTCCTGGTCCGCCGCGAGGACGGTCTCGTCCCGGAGATACTGAAGAAACTCGGTGTAGATACAGGATCGGTGGACACGGACCTGACACAACTCATGGAAAAGAAACCGCAGGTATCCGGCGGAGGCGTGCAGCGCCATATTACGCCGGCCCTTCAGTCCGTTATGGAAAAGGCCTTTCAGGAAGCCTCGCGCCTGAAGGACGATTACGTCAGTGTCGAACACGTCCTTATCGCCGTTGCCGAGGATAAGAAGGCGGACGCGGGCAAGCTCCTCGCGCGCCACGGAGTGACAAAAGACGCGATCATGACCATCCTCGTGGACATCAGGGGCGGGCAGCGCGTCACCGACCAGAACCCCGAAGAGAAGTACCAGGCCCTGAAGCGATACGCGGTGGACTTCAACGAACGGGCGGAGACGGGGAAGTTCGATCCCGTTATCGGCCGCGACGACGAGATCCGCCGGATCATGCAGGTCCTGTCCCGGCGGACGAAAAACAACCCCGTGCTCATCGGCGAGCCGGGGGTGGGAAAGACGGCCATTGTGGAAGGTCTGGCGCAGCGCATCGTCAACGGCGATGTGCCCGAGAGCCTGAAGAACAAGCGGGTCGTCGGGCTCGATATGGGCAGCCTCGTGGCCGGCGCCAAGTACCGGGGCGAGTTTGAAGACCGTCTCAAGGCGGTGCTCAAGGAAGTGGTGTCCGCAGACGGGGAGATCATCCTCTTCATCGATGAGCTGCACACCGTCGTCGGGGCGGGTGCGGCCGAGGGCGCCGTGGACGCGTCCAACATGCTGAAACCCTCGCTGGCGCGCGGTGAACTCAGGTGTATCGGTGCCACCACACTGAATGAATACAGAAAGCATATTGAGAAGGACACAGCCCTGGAACGGCGCTTTCAGCCTGTTGTTGTCCGCGAACCCACGCGTGAGGATACCATCGCCATCCTCCGGGGCCTGAAGGAACGTTACGAGGTTCACCACGGCGTGAGGATCACGGATGCGGCGATCATCGCCGCGGCGACGCTCTCCGACCGCTATATTACGGACCGGTTTCTGCCGGACAAGGCCGTTGACCTCATCGACGAGGCGGCGTCCCGCCTGCGGATCGAACTGGACAGCATGCCGTCGGAGATCGACGCTCTGGAGCGGAAGATCGTTCAGTTGGAGATCGAGCGCGAGTCCATGAAGAAGGAGTCCGACGCCACGGCAAAACAGCGGCGCGACAAACTGGAGAAGGAATTGGCCGACCTGAAAGAGGAGAAGGACGGCATGAAGGTACGCTGGTCCCGGGAGAAAGAGGTCATCACGGAGATCCAGTCCATCAAGGAACGGATCGAGGGACTGAAGACGGAGGAACAGAACGCCCAGCGTGAGGGCGATCTCACGCGGGCGGCGGAGATCCGTTACGGGAAGCTTGTGGAACTCCATCGCGAGCTGGAGGAGAAAACATCAGCTCTCGCCGCGATTCAGGGCGAGAGCCGCATGCTGAAAGAAGAAGTCGACGCGGAGGACGTGGCCCAGGTCGTGGCGTCCTGGACGGGCATTCCCCTGTCGCGCATGCTTGAATCGGAGGTGGAAAAACTCATTCACATGGAAGAGCGTCTTGAGAGGCGCGTCATCGGTCAGAACGAGGCGATCGTGTCCGTATCGAATGCGCTCAGGCGGGCGCGGTCGGGCATTCAGGACCCGAACCGCCCCATCGGATCGTTCATCTTCATGGGACCCACGGGTGTGGGGAAAACGGAGCTGGCCCGGGCTCTCGCCGAGTTCATGTTCGACGACGAGCAGGCCATGGTGCGGGTGGACATGTCGGAATACATGGAGAAGCATTCCGTGGCGCGTCTCATCGGTGCCCCTCCCGGGTACGTGGGGTATGACGAAGGGGGCTATCTCACGGAAACTGTCCGACGGCGTCCCTACGCGGTTATTCTTTTTGACGAGATTGAGAAGGCCCATACGGACGTGTTCAATATCCTCCTGCAGATACTGGATGACGGCCGCCTGACGGACGGTCACGGGCGGACGGTGGACTTTAAGAATACCATCGTCATCATGACGTCCAATATCGGGGGGCAGTGGCTCGGTGACGATAGCCTCGACGAGGATGATCGACGCCGAAAGACGATGGAGACCCTCCGGGCGACGTTCAAACCCGAGTTTCTCAACCGGGTGGATGACATCATCGTTTTCCGGGCGCTTACCATCGAGGACATGGACCGTATCATCGACATTCAGATCGAGCTGCTCAGGAAGCGTCTCGCGGAGAGGAATATCGACATCTCGCTGACCGACGCCATGCGGGACTACATCGCGCGGGAGGGATACAGCGCGACCTACGGCGCCCGGCCGCTGAAGCGCGCCCTGCAGCGTAATGTCGAGAACCCTCTTGCCGTCAAGATACTTGAAAACGAATATTCCGAGGGTGACGCCGTGGTGGTCGATGTTGCCGATGACGGGACCACGAAGTTTTTCCGGGCGGAGTCCGAGACGAAAGAGACCGGCGCGCTCTCATAAGGAGGACATACGAACATGAACAGGCTGAGGACAGCGATATTACTGGGGGGGCTGACGGGTCTCCTGATGCTGGTCGGTGGTATGTTCGGCGGGAGGACGGGCGTCATCATCGCCTTTTCCGTCGCCGTTGTGATGAACTTCGCCAGTTACTGGTTTTCCGACAGGATTGTCCTGTCCCTGTACCGTGCCCGGCCGGTGACGGAGCAGGAGGCGCCGAAACTGTACGGTCTCGTGCGCGAGCTGTCACTGCGGGCGGGACTGCCCATGCCCCGTGTCTCCGTCATACCAGGGAAAACGCCCAATGCCTTCGCCACGGGACGAGATGAACATCACGCCGTCATAGCCGTCACGGAAGGCATCCTGGATTTATTGTCTCGAGACGAACTGGCCGGTGTCTTGTCCCACGAATTGACCCATGTGAAAAACCGCGACATCCTCATCGGGTCCATTGCGGCGACCCTTGCCGGCGCGGTCATGCTGCTGGCGAACATGGCACGCTGGGCGGCAATCTTTGGTGTGGGTGGTGATGATGACGACGGCGGCGGTATTATCGGTCTCCTCGTGACAGCCATCGTCGCTCCCATCGCTGCCATGATGATTCAGATGGCCGTGTCGCGGTCGCGGGAATACATGGCCGATGAAGGCGGGGCGCGCATCTCGGGCAACCCCGAGGGACTGGCGAGCGCGCTGGAGAAACTGTCACAGACCTCGCGGCGCGCGCCCATGAAGGCGAACCCGTCCACGGCGCATCTGTTTATCGTCAATCCCCTGAAGCCGCAGTCGATGGCGACGCTGTTCAGCACCCATCCGCCCATCGAAAAAAGAATCGAGCGCCTGCACCGGATGGCGGGGCGTCCGGCCGTTTCGTGACGGTGTATCGTTGCTGAGGACAGTTTTGGACATTTGATGTCTTTTATGGTATTGAATCGTCCTCATTTGATAAATTGTCCAGGAAAGACGTTTTGCCGTGATATCGTTGAAAGATGGAGGAAACCATGACAGAGGATACTGAGGGCAAAGGATTTGTCATAAAAGACAGACGTCATTTTGACGAGGACGGGGATACCAGGAAAGAAACAGCGGAAGAAAAGAAGGAAGCGCCTGCCCGAGAGCAGGAGGCCCGGGCGCAGCAGAGTCAGGCGGAAAAGCCATACGATGACGCGGAATCACAATTGCCGGAAATTACCTTTGCCGGTTTTATTCTGTCACTTCATACGTCCGCCCTGTTCCATTTCGGCGAACTCGAAGACCCCGTGACAAAAGAGAAAAGGAAAAACCTGTCGGCGGCGAAGCAGACTATCGACATGCTCGCCATGCTCAGGGACAAGACACAGGGGAATCTCGAGGATGATGAAACGAAACTCCTCGACGGCATCCTGTACGAATTGAGGATGCGCTACGTCAGAGAGACGCAGTAAGCGTGATTCACAAACAGTCGTTTGCAAAGATCAATCTCGTCCTGCGTGTGCTCGGAAAGAGGGCCGACGGCTATCATGACATCCTGAGCCTCATGCAGCGGATCAGCCTGCATGATGAGATGACTTTCGAACGGCGGCACGCAGGGATTGTGTGCCGCTGCCCGGGCAGCGGGCTTCCTGAGGACGACGGCAACATCGTCTGCCGGGCCGCCCGGTGGTTTTTTACGGAGACAGCCCTGTCCGGCGGTGTCGAAATCGGCATCACAAAATTGATACCCATCGCCGCCGGTCTCGGTGGCGGCAGCTCGAATGCCGCTACGACACTGATCGCCCTGAACGAGATGTACGGTTACCCCCTCGTCGAGGCAGACCTCATGCGCATCGGGGCCGCTATCGGCGCGGATGTCCCCTTCTTTCTCGGAGACGGGCCTGCCTGGGCCTCCGGCATCGGCGAGCGTCTCACGCGGCTTTCCGGGTTGCCCCGGTTCCCCGTCGTACTCGTCAATCCCGGATTTCCACTTTCCACGGGAACCGTCTATGACGCGTTAAAAATGGGATTGACAAAGGCCGGGATACAATATACTATCCCCTCTCTTACGACGACCCCGGATATTGTTCGGGAGCTTCACAATGATTTGGAAAGGGTTTCGCTTAGGCTCCATCCCGTTTTGGCGAAAATCAAGCATCAATTGACCGTGTACGGCGCATCGGGAGCTCTCATGTCGGGAAGCGGCCCCACGGTGTTTGGTATTTTCGAAGGCGATGCGGATGCGAGAGAGGCGGAGATGAGACTTGAGCGCGACGGACTGGGACGGGTCTTTCGTGCGGTTACCGTCTAGGGCGCGATTTGGGGCGTAGTCAAGCGGTAAGACACAGGATTTTGGTTCCTGCATTCGGAGGTTCGAATCCTCCCGCCCCAGCCAATAACAATAATATGACAGAAGGAGTGTTTCATGCTTGAGAGGATGCGGGTTTTTTCCGGAAACGCGAACAGGACATTGTCCGAAAGCATCTGTGCCGAACTGGGTGTTTCTCTCGGCAAGGCGGACATATCACAGTTCAGCGATGGAGAGACACGCGTCGAAATACATGAAAACGTGCGGGGCATGGACGTTTTCATCATTCAGCCCACCTGTTCTCCCGTCAATGTCTACCTCATGGAACTCCTCGTCGTTATCGATGCCATGAAGCGCGCATCGGCGGACAGGATCACCGCCGTCATTCCCTATTACGGATATGCCCGTCAGGACAGGAAGGTGGCGCCGCGGGCACCTATCACGGCTAAGCTCGTCGCCGACCTCATTACGACGGCGGGGGCGAACCGGGTGCTGGCCATGGATCTCCACGCCGGACAGATCCAGGGCTTTTTCAACATTCCCGTGGACAACCTCTATGCGAGCCCCGTTTTACTCAATTATATTCGTCAGACCTATTCCGACAATCTTGTCATCGTCTCGCCCGATACGGGCGGCGTCGAACGGGCGCGGGCCTTTGCAAAACGGCTGGAAGCGACTCTGGCGATCGTGGAAAAGCGCCGGGATAAGCCCAATGAATCGGAAGTGATGAATGTCATCGGTAATGTCAAGGGAAGACGGGCTATGATCCTGGACGACATGATCGATACGGCCGGAACGATGGTCCAGGCCGCGGATGCCCTGCTCAACGAAGGCGCTATCGAGGTGATGGCCTGCTGCACTCATCCGGTGCTTTCGGGACCGGCGATTGAACGGCTGTCGTCGTCGAAATTAAAGGAACTGATCGTAACCGATACGATACCGCTGTCGGCGGAAGGAAAGAAAACGTCGTGCATTACCGTGCTATCCATTGCCGAGCTTTTGAGCGAGGCGATGAAACGGATTTATTATAACGAGTCTGTGAGTTCACTTTTTGTATAGGAGTAGTTAATGAAAACGGTGACATTAGAAGTTGAAGCAAGGGAAGAAACCGGCAAGGGGCCGGCCCGGCGTCTGCGGTCCTCGGGATTTGTTCCTGCCGTTTTTTACGGGTTCGACACGGAGTCGACCAAGGTGCAGGTCGATGCCGCCAAACTCTGTAAACTGTTGGCCCATGAAAAGGGTGAGAATCTTTTTTTCAAGCTGGCCTTCAAGAAAGACGGCAAGAAGGTGGAAAAGCTTTCCATCATCAAGGACATGCAGGTTGATACGGTAAAACGTCGACTCATCCACGTGGATTTCTATGAGATCAATAAAAAACGCGCGCTCACGCTGGACATTCCCGTCAACTGCGTCGGTACGCCGGCGGGTGTCGACGAGGGCGGAGAGCTGCAGATGCTCAAACGCGACCTGAAGGTCTCGGGACTGCCCGACAAGCTGCCGGAAACCATAGAAATCGATGTCTCGGCGATGGCCATCGGCGATTCCATCAAAGTCGCTGATATCACCCTGCCTGAGGGCGTCGTATTCGAGGAGAACGAAGACGTGGGTATCGTCAGTGTCGTCCAGACGCGCGTGAGCCTCACGCCTGAAGAGGAAGCGGAAGAGGCCGCTGAGGAGGCGGAGGCCGCGATGGAAGAGGCGGCTGCCGAAGAGACTGAAGAACTGGCTGAAGAATAGCAACTATGTTGATTATTCATGGTGCACGGAGAAACCTCTCAACCCAGCGGTTTGGTTAAGCTCATTGTCGGGCTGGGAAATCCCGATGAGGCGTATCGCGGTACGCGGCATAACATCGGGTTTCTCGTGCTCGACGAACTGGCGCGGCGGGAATCAGTTCCCATCGACAAGAAAAAGTACACGGCACGCCACGGCAAAGGCGTTATCCACAACACCCCAGTTGTTCTTATAAAACCAGAGACTTATATGAATCTCAGCGGTGAAGCTGTTGGCCGGTTTCTCCGTTTTTATAAAGCTGAGAGAAGCGACATCATCGTCGTCCATGATGATCTGGATTTTCCCTTCGGGACAATACGGATCCGTCGCGGCGGCGGTGATGGAGGGCATAAGGGAGTCCATTCCGTTATCACTCACAGCGGTGGAGGCGATTTCCTGCGTGTGCGCGTGGGGATCGGGAAACCGGAGCGGAAGGAGATGACGGAGCACTATGTCCTGCAGCATTTTTCCGGCGCGGAAGCACGCGCGTTGCCGGAAATCATTGACAGGGCCTGCGATGCTGTTGTAACCCTTATATCTGAAGGCACTGAAGCAGCGATGGCCCGGTTTAACTTAAAGACTGACAGCGGTCAACATCAGTAGAAAAGGGGGTCGAAGGATAGAATTATGGAATCATTAGTGGACTATTCGGCATGGTTAGGGATTTTAGGTTTGGTTCTTGCGTTCATTATCTACCGGTACGTGGTGTCCTTTTCTCCGGGTAATGAAACCATGGTGGAAATCATGGAGCGTATTCACGCGGGAGCCATGGTCTTTCTGAAACGGGAATACAAGATCATCGCCATATTTATCGTTATTGTCTTTGTCATTCTCTTCTTCTCACTGGAATCGAGAATGTCATCCGTCGCGTTTCTGTCGGGTGCGATCTGTTCGATGCTCGCCGGCGCCTTCGGTATGCAGGCGGCCACACTCTCCAACGCGAGGACGGCTGAGGCGGCGCGGGAATTCGGGCAGGGCAAGGCCCTGACCGTTGCCTTCTTCGGCGGCTCCGTGATGGGACTGGCCGTGGCGAGCCTTGGGCTCGTCGGTCTCGGCGTCTTTTTTTATTTCTTTGCGGAGAAGGACCCCGTCGTCATTAACGGATTCGCCATGGGCGCCTCGTCCATCGCGCTCTTCGCCCGTGTGGGCGGCGGCATATTCACGAAGACGGCCGATGTGGGCGCCGATCTCGTGGGCAAGGTGGAGGCGGGTATCCCGGAGGACGATCCGCGGAATCCCGGCGTCACGGCGGATAACGTCGGCGACAACGTGGGCGACATCGCGGGCATGGGCGCAGACCTCTACGAGTCGTACTGCGGGTCCGTGATCGCGGCGATCGCCATTGCCGCCACGATGGGCGCGGAGAAAATGGCCTGGATGACCCTCCCCATGCTTTTCATCATGGCGGGATTGATATCATCCGTTATCGGTATCGGTCTCTTTAATTTCCTAAAGGGACTGAAGCCGCAGGCGGCTTTAAGCAATTCCCTCTATATCGCCGGTATTCTCTTCATCATCAGTTCCTTCTTCATCGTGAAGTACCTTACGGCGGGCATGGATGACGAATACCTGAAAAGTATCGGCATGATCGGCAAACTCGGGCCCTTCTGGGCGGTGCTTCTCGGCATCGTCGTGGGTATGCTTATCGGCGCCGTGACGGAATACTACACGGCACGGGGACCCGTCGTCCGCGTGGCCGAGGCCTCGCAGACCGGCGCGGCAACGAATATCATCCGGGGTATTTCCGTGGGCCTCGAGAGCGTGGCCGCTCCCGTGTTCTTCATCGCCATCGCCATCTGGCTGTCGTTTCTCTGCGCGGGTCTCTACGGGATCGCCATCGCCGGCGTGGGGATGCTCGGTACCGTGGCCATGACCATGTCCGTGGACAGCTACGGACCCATTGCGGACAACGCGGGTGGTATCGCGGAGCAGGCGCACCTGCCGCCGCAGACGCGTGAGATTACCGATGGTCTCGATGCCGTGGGCAATACCACCGCCGCCATCGGCAAGGGATTCGCCATCGGCTCGGCCGCCTTGACGGCACTGGCCATGTTCGCCGCCTACACGTCGACGGTGAAAACGTTCCCCGGCTTTGAGAACTTCAGCCTCGACCTGACGGAAGCGCACGTGATTACGGGTGTCTTTATCGGTGCCTTGATCCCCTGCCTCCTGGCGGCCCTCACCATGACGGCTGTCGGCGATGCCGCCTTCGACATGATCAATGAGATCCGGCGGCAGTTCAGGGACGAACCGGGCATCATGGAAGGCACCGTGCCGCCCGACACGAACCGCTGTGTGGACATCGCCACGACGGCGGCCCTGAAGCGCATGATCGTTCCCGGTGTCTCCGCCGTGGTGGCCCCGATCATCGTGGGTATCTTCATCGGTCCCCAGGCGCTGGGCGGATTCCTCGCCGGCGCGACGCTGACGGGTGTGGTCCTCGGCCTCTTCATGGCCAATGCTGGCGGTGCCTGGGACAACGGCAAAAAATACATCGAAAAGGGCAATTTCGGCGGTAAAGGTTCCGACGCCCACAAGGCGGGTGTCATCGGCGACACCGTCGGCGATCCCTTCAAGGACACTTCGGGTCCCTCGATGAACATCCTGATAAAGCTCATGTCCGTCGTGTCGCTCGTGACGGCGCCGGCCATCGTTATGCTCTATCAGATGATCTACTAATCACAGTACGTAAGACATGCACAAAGGGGGTGGCGGTCCGTCACCTCCTTTTTTTCTTCTTGACAGTGCCCGGAAAAGGCATTAGTCTCAATTCCGGTAAGCCCTTGTTATCTCTTTCACAATTTTCACCTGAACGTGCCGCGGACCGCGGTGGAACGGAGCAAACAATGGGATTCAGGTGCGGTATTATCGGTCTCCCCAATGTGGGCAAATCGACGATATTCAATGCCTTGACCGCCGCAGGCGCGGCCGTCGCCAATTACCCCTTCTGCACGATCGAACCCAACGTGGGCGTCGTGCCCGTGCCGGATGACCGGCTCACAGCCATTGCCGCGCTCACCAAACACGAAAAGGTCACCCCCACGGTGATGGAGTTTCTCGATATCGCCGGCCTGGTAAAAGGGGCGAGCAAGGGGGAGGGCCTGGGCAATACCTTCCTCGGCCACATCCGTGATGTGGACGCCGTTGTTCACATCGTCCGGTGCTTCGACGATCCCGACGTGGCCCACGTCCACGGCGCCGTCGATCCCCGGTCCGATATCGAGGTGGTCGCGGCGGAACTGATCCTGGCGGACCTGGAGACGTGCGAAAAGCGGCTGGAAAAGGCCCGGCGACAGGCCAAGGTGGGCGACAAGGAGGCCGCGAAAGACGTCACCTGCTACGAACACTTTGTGGAGGCCCTTGGGAAGGGCATTCCCGCCCGGCAGATACAGCGGGACGAGATGGAGAAGGGACTGCGGAAAGAGCTCAACCTCCTCACGGACAAGAAGGTGCTCTACGTGGCCAACGCGAGCGAAGCGGAACTGAAATCGGGCAACGGGTACATCCGCCAAGTGGAAAGCATCGCCCGTGACGAAGGCGCCGAGGTCATTACCATCTGCGGCGATATGGAGGCGGAGATCGCCACCCTGCCGGAAGACGAGAGGAAGGAGTTTATGGACGACCTCGGTCTCGCGGAATCGGGGCTGACACAACTGATCAGGGCGGGGTATAAACTCCTCGGCCTCATCACTTTTTACACGGTGGCCGGCACGGAGCTCAGGGCCTGGACGGTGCCGGCGGACACCCACGCGCAGCAGGCCGCCGGCAGGATTCATACGGATATGGAGCGAGGATTCATACGGGCGGAGATCCTCCGCTACGATGACTTTGTCGGCGCGGGCAGTGTCGCCGCCGCCAAGGAAAAGGGTCTCGTCAAGGTTGAGGGCAAGGAGTACGTCATCCAGGACGGCGACATCGTTTACTTCCGGTTCAATGTGTGAGAGGACAACACACTGATATGACACGAGATTATAAAACGGCGTCGGACACGGAACTGATCAAGTTCTTCAGCGTCGGCGGTACGATCGATAAGGTCTATTTCGACCAGAAGAGCGAGTACCAGGTGGGGGAACCGAAGATCGGCGAGATACTGGCCGAGGCGAACGTGACCGTTCAATTCGAGAGCGAATCGGTGCTCCGGAAAGACAGCCTCGACATGAACGACGAGGACCGCGGCATCGTCTGCGAGCGTATTAGGAAGGACACCGCCCGGCGCATCGTCGTCACCCACGGGACGGACACCATGATTGAGACGGCGAAGCGGCTGGAAGAGATTACGGGCAAGGTGATCGTTCTCACGGGCTCCATGACTCCGGCCAACTTCAAGTCCACCGATGCCGATTTCAACATCGGCTGCGCCGTCGCCGCCGTGCAGAGTCTGCCCGACGGCGTGTATATCGCCATGAACGGTCGTATCTTCACCCCTCGGTCGGTGTGGAAAAACGTCGCCATGAACCGGTTCGAGCCCATCGAGAAGTAACACCAGCGGAACATGCGCCTCCGCACGGAACAGAAGTAGTGACGAAACGCGGCGATCGACGACATCGCCGCGGTGCTTTTTTAACGAAAGGATTGAAATGGAAAGACACACCATTACCTTCATCCTCGCCTCCGCATCGCCCCGGCGCCGGTACCTCCTCACCGAAATCGGCGCCACCTTCGAAATCGTGCCGAGCGATGTGGAAGAGATCTTCCGCGAGGACGAGACACCAGAGGAGCACGTGCTCAGGCTCTCCCGGGAGAAGGCGGAGTCCGTGGCACGGAAGCGACCCGGCAACTGGGTGCTGGGCGCAGACACCATCGTGTTCATCGATGGCGACGTTCTGGGGAAGCCGGAAACAAAAGACGACGCGAGAACAATGCTTTGCCGCCTCAGCGGAAACGACCACATCGTCCTGACGGGATTTGCCCTTGTCACGAGCGGGAAAGGTGTTGTGGCGAACGAACTGGTGCGGTCCACAGTTACCTTCCGGGAGATCCCTGACGACGAGATTGAATGGTATATTGAAACGGACGAGCCCTATGACAAGGCGGGTGCCTATGCCGTCCAGGGCATCGCGGGTATGTTCATCAGGTCGATCAAGGGGTCCTATTCCAACGTCATCGGCCTTCCCCTCTGCGAGGTGACGGACGCCTTGAAAAAGGTGGGCATTATCGCGTATGGTAATGGAAAGTAACGCACAAACACACACGAAGAAAGGAACATCATGATTCCGATTCGAGACAATATCGAGCGCATCCGTGAGCGCATCGCAAACGCGGCGCACCGCGCCGGCCGCGATCCCGCCACCGTTAAACTCATGGCGGTGACGAAGACCGTCGACGACGAGCGCATCCAGGCGGCCATCGACGCGGGTATCACGCTTTTCGGTGAAAACTATGTGCAGGAGGCGAAACGGAAGATCGAAGTCATGGGACGGGACGTGTCCTGGCACATGATCGGCCACCTCCAGTCGAACAAAGCAAAATATGCCGTGAATCTCTTCAACATGGTCCATTCCGTGGACCGTATGAGTCTGGCCACAGAACTGAACCGGCGGGCCGCCAACGCGGGAATCACCATGGACATCTTGGTGGAAGTGAACGTCAGCGGCGAGGAATCGAAGGAAGGCATTCCCCGCGACGGAGCCATTGAACTGGTAGAGAACGTTGCCACACTGGATAACCTCGCCCTCCGGGGCCTCATGACCATGCCGCCCTGGTTCGATAACCCCGAGGATGCACGGCCCTACTTCATACGGTTGCGTGAGCTTCGCAACGAGATCATCGCGAAGAACATTCCCGGTGTGGCAATGACAGAACTCTCCATGGGCATGTCCGGCGACTTCGAGGTCGCCGTGGAGGAAGGTGCCACCATCGTCCGTATCGGCACAGCCGTCTTCGGTCCCCGCAAGTAGGATAAAGCATAAACCAAAGATGATGCCGGGACATTAGTGGGACATTAGGGACGTCCATAAAGGGGACATTAGGGACGTCCATAAATATATAAATTGAAACAGGTTGGTGTATTGACGGTAATGTGGTCGGGATATTCCGGGGATACGTATTTCACTGACACCTTAAGATATTATATCCGTGATACACCGTGGGACATCTGAAACGGATGGTTGGGAGCGTTTTGCGACTGTAACCATTATTCCATTCTGTTGACATTCCCCCATTTTTGTATCAAGTAATACAAGCAAGAGTCGGAGTAAGGCGGGTGCACGTGGCAGTGTCGGTAGTGGGAAGCGTGACGCATAACGCCGGGTGTTGCAGAATATGGTTCAGCTGACGGTGATTGTTTCATGATGATAAGGGGTTCAATAATGAATCGTGTAAAAGGAATGACATGTGTCATCGGTCTTTTAAGTTGTTTAATGATGGTGGTCGCGGGGTGTGCGTCACGGGTTGTCAAAGAGAATGATCCGAAACCCTTTGAGAAACAGACATTCACCAACTCCATCGGCCAGACATTTGTCCTGATCCCCGCGGGGTCGTTCGTCATGGGGAGCCCGCCCGACGAACCGGGACGGGATGATGACGAAACCCAGCACCGGGTGACGATTTCCCGGTCCTTTTATCTGCAGACAACAGAGGTGACACAGGGCCAGTGGGAGGAGGTCATGGGGAAGAATCCCTCCTACTTTAAGAACTGCGGCGACGACTGTCCCGTGGAGATGGTGTCGTGGGATGAGGCGCGTGAGTTTATCCGGAAGCTGAACCACAGGGAAAAAACAGGCCGGTACCGCCTGCCCACGGAGGCTGAGTGGGAGTATGCCTGCCGTGCAGGGACGACGGCGGCTCTCTATAACGGCCCCATCGATATTATCGGCCGGTTCAATGCGCCGGCACTGGACCCCGTTGCCTGGTATGGGGGAAACAGTTGCGTTACGTACGAGGGCGGGAAACGATGTTCCCGGTGGGGCGAAAGACAGGAATCCTGCCCCCGCTGCGGGACGCATCCCGTGGCACAGAAGGAACCGAATACCTGGGGTCTCTACGATATGCTCGGCAATGTCTGGGAATGGACTGAAGATCGCTGTGATCACCACTTCGTGATTATCACGGATACGTATGTAGACGGCATTGTGGATCCTCTCTGCAAAAAAGGTTTCCGCCGGGTGCGGCGGGGTGGTGCCTGGAACCGCTACGCGAGACAGTGCCGGGCGGCCGAGCGATACTTCGACGACGCGGACCGCGGATACTATTTCCTGGGATTTCGCATCGCCCGGACGCCGTAAAATACGAGAGTGTTTTTCTGAAATCTGGCGATTGTCCCGTTATGATGTCACCGTGTTACGATATAATATTGTATGACCCCTGGGAAACGAATGCGTAGATATTTTTTTTATTGTCTTATCGGTGCTGTTTTGGTCGTCGTTCTGTCCGGTGTGGGGTACGTCTCGGTGATCGGCTACCAGGTCTTCACGCAGGACGCGCGGCAGGTCCAGCGGGAGGCCATCGATCGGATCACCTTCTCCGAGAGTCCCGTCTACTACGACGACGGCGAGACACCCATCGGTGTCTTCTTCGACAAGGTGCACCGGAAGTACATTCCCTTCAGGGAGATACCGTGGGTCTTCGTCAAGGCCCTCGTGGCTGTGGAAGACAAGAGATTCTTCGACCACCACGGGTTCGATGCCCGGGCCATCCTGCGGGCGGTTTACATGAATCTCAGGGCAGGTCGCGTCGTGCAGGGTGGCAGCACCCTCACGCAGCAGACGGCAAAGAACATTTTCGAGAGACGAAAGAGGACCTACACGGCGAAACTGAAGGAGCTGTTTCAGGCTTTTCTCCTGGAGCACACGTACTCGAAGGAAGAGATCTTCGAGTTCTACGCGAACCAGTTCTTTGTGACGGGTTTCGGCAAGGGACTCGGTGTGGCGGCGGAGTACTTTTTCGACAAACCGGCGCAGGAATTGAATCTCGTGGAGGCGGCCTTTATCGCGGGGGCGGTGAAGGGGCCGAACCGGTACAATCCCTTTTTCCAGAAGACTCCGGAAGCGGAGGCGGCGGCCCGGCAACGGGCGAAGGAGCGGAAGGACTACGTCCTCTCCGAGATGTGGGAGAAGGGCCTCATAACGGAGCGGGACTATTCCGAGGCGCGGGCAAAGGAGGTGCCCTTCCGTGAGGGTGTCGTGACCTACCGGCTGAACGTCATCCTGGATTACATCCGGGAACAGTTGGAGTCCGATTATTTTAAAGACATTTTAAAAGAGAAGGGCATCGAGAATATCGCTGCCTCGGGAATAGAAATATACACGTCCATCAACGAGGAGATGCAGAGCGGCGCCCTAGAGAGCCTGCGCAGCAATCTTTCACACTTGGATGTTACCCTGTCCGGATACCACGGAAAGGATCTTCAGGCGCGGTACGCGGAGATGATGGAGCGTTATCCGAACGGTTCCCGGCTCCCCGTCTTCGCGCGCATAACAGATATCACCGTCAGTCGGGAGAATCCCCAGATCGCCGTCGCGTGGGAGAACGGCACGGGTATTATCGGATATGAGGGGATGACGAACATGGGGGAGGCCTGGCTGAAGTGGAAGGACGGCCCCTGGGCCATCTTCAACCGGAACCACGTGATCCCGTTTCTGAAAGGTTTTCACATGGGCGATATCGTTCCGGTGAGGATAGCGGAAATGGAAGAATCCCCTGGGACACCGTCCGTCTCGCTCGATCAGGTGCCGGCGCTGGAGGGCGGTGTGGTGGTATTGCAGAATGGCATGATCAGGGCCATGGCGGGGGGGTATTTCAACCGGTTCTTCAACCGAGCCGTCGATGCGAAAAGGCAGCTGGGGTCCATCTTCAAGCCCATCGTGTATGCGGCGGCGTTGCAACTCAAGTGGAACATGCTGGACGAACTCGTCAACATGCGGGACCTCTTCACATTCGAGGATACCGCCTACGTGCCCAAGCCCGATCACACGCCGGAAAGCGACAGGGTGTCCCTGGCGTGGGCGGGGGTAAAGTCGGAGAACCTGGCCACGGTATGGCTCCTCTATCACCTGACGGACAAGCTGAATACGGGCGAATTCCGGGAAGTGGCCCGTCGCCTCGGCCTGCACCGGGGGGACGATGAATCGTACGAGGACTACGTCCGGCGTATACGCGACGGGCACGGCGTGATCGTCAACCGGGCGGCGCTGATGAACGGTGTCTTCGAGGAAGCGAAGAAGGACGTGGAGGCGGATCTGATCTTCATGGGGCACGAGGACAAGATACGGTCACTGCGGCGGCTTCACTACGATATAAAGACGGAGGATTACTCCTTTGAGCCGGGCGAGGCGCCGGTAATAACCCGCCTCGGCTACACACGGTTGCGGTCGCGGAACGATGACATGAAGGAATCCTGCGAGCGGGTGAATCACCTGCTCCGGCGCTACACGCAACTGGGGGATGCCGCGTCGAAACGGGCCCTCGTCCGGGCACTCCAGGACTTCGCCGTTACGGGTGATGGGACCGTCGTGTACGGGGCATGCCCGGAAGGTGACGCCCGCGATCTCCAGCGGATTACCCTCGATGCGATACCGAAGGCGCTCCGCGGCGGTCCGGTGAATGAGGTTCTGGTGGACGGCATTCTGCCGTCCAGTGTTATCGAGATGATCCAGTCGCGGATGGCGGTCGTCTACCGGGGGTTTTTGGATTACAAGCGATACGATTTCGAGGTGCTCGAGAAGATCAGGGATTTCAGGACGCTTGTCAATCTCACCTACGTGACGCTCCTTGCCCGGAAGCTCGGCATTTCGACGGAGCTGGATGCCGTCCTGTCCTTTCCTCTGGGAGCGAATTCCGTGAGCATCACCGAAGCGGCTGCCGTCTATTCCGCGCTCATGACCGGGAAGGTATATCGGATTGCGGATGATCACGGGTCGACAATGACCCCGATCATCACGAAAATCGTCGATCGGAACGGCGACACCATCTGGGAATACAAGCCGCAACCGCACAAGGTCCTCCCGGCGCCCGTGATCCAGTCAGTGACGGAAATCCTCCACATGGTCATGGAGAAGGGGACGGGACGGAAGGCGCGGGATGCCGTGCGGTTGGTGCGTGATATCGGGGGCATGCCCTTTGAAATACCCATCCCCACCTTTGGGAAGACGGGGACGGCGAACAACTTCATGAACTCCAGCTTTGTCGGGTTCATTCCAGGCCACAATGCGGCGTCCCGGAGTTTCGATCTCGCGAACGGGTACGTCATTGCCGGCTATGTGGGGTACGATGACAATACGCCCATGACGAGCCGGCGCACGCGTATATACGGAGCGTCGGGCGCCCTGCCCGTCTGGACAGAAACGGTTAATGCCGTGATAAACAGTAAAACGTTCGCGGTGAACCTGGCGGATGTGGACATTGCCTTCGGTGATCTGGTATTGTCATTACCGTCCGGTGAGTACCGTCCCGTCGTGATTTCTGCGGTGTCCGGTCTCCCCGTTGCGGGGGACCGTGGCGGTGACGGGGTGGATGCCGTGATGATTCGGTCATATATGGACGCGGGTGCGGAACCGGGTGTCCGCGAACGGATATTTGTGCCCTTCGACAGAGGAGAGGGATGACAAAAACAAGGCCTTTTACGATAGGTGTGCTCCTGGTGCTCATGGTCGTGCCCGTGATGCAGGGGTGTGTGAAAGAGATCAGAGAGACCATGGGCATGCCCGAGAGAGAAAAAGGTCGTTTCGACATCGTCGCGCCGGCGGAGATCGACAGGCAAATTCTCCGTCTCAACGACGCCGTGGCGGCGGGCACGCTGAGCGAGGAGGAAGAGAAAGTGGCCGATCTCCTGCTCTCCGACTATATGGCCCTGAAATCACTGTGCCGGACGGGTGTGACGGACAGGACGGCCGCCGATATGCTGCGCCGCCTCGTCGCGGTCCTGGGACGCATGACGGACATGTATTTTTCGGCGGGAGGGGATGCCGGCACAGCGTTATCGAAGAGCGCGGTGAATCAGTACATTCTGATGACGCGGACCATCACGAACGATTTCCTTGCCGCCGATTATGAGGGTGTCATCAGCACGTGCCGCTATTTTGAAGAGATTTTCGGGCCGGGCGCCCTGCCGGTGGACATCCGTGCCATGAAGGCCGTGTCCCTGGGAAAGACGGGGATGGAACAAGAGGCGCTCGCCGTGGCCGGTGATGCCGTGAAGGAGATGGAGGAGGCGCCCGATCTGGCCCGGCTCCGTGCCGCCATGGCGCGGTGGTGGTTGAACGCCGGTGACAGAGATGAGGCACGCCGCGTCTATGAAAAGATGGTCGGCGATTACGAGGCGACGGCGGCGGCCCGTGAGGAGATCAAGAGCGCCCTCGCCGCCGCGGAGAAGAATGCCAGGAAACCGTCATCGTCGATCACGGCGACGGGAGTAGAAAAGAGCGGTGATGAGACCCCGGAGCCGGGTAGCCTGGCGGCGGTGCTGTCAGAGGTGGATGGCATGATTGCCGCCCACCGCTTCGAGGATGCAAAACTGCTCCTCATAAGGGAGAAAATCAGGCACGGCAGCAGTGACACGGAGACAACCATCGATGCCGCCATGGAACGTGTGGAAGCGGCGGAGGCGGCGTTTCAGCAAAGAAAAGAGAAGGGCGTGCGAGACGAGGACGTTCTGGCTGCCGCCGCTCAGTTGATGGATGAGGAGAGATACGGTGAGGCGATCGAGAAACTTGCCGTGATCGGAGATGATTCGGCGGTCGCGCTGGAGGCGCGTGAGATCAAGAAAAACGCCATCGAAAAACTGATTCATCAGAAGAGGACCGAAGCGGCCCGGTCCTTTCTCGAAGCGAAAAAGACGGACGATCCCGCCAAACGGAAGGAACTGCTGCTGTTGTCGCGGGACATTTTGGAGACACTCATTGACCGCTACCCCGAATCACTTATGATTCCCACTCTCAAGAGAAACCTCGCAACGATCAAAGAGGAACTCAAATAAAAGGTCCGGTGATGCGAAATAACATTATTCGCGTGACGGTTTTCTTTCTCTCGATTCTGGTGACATGGTTTCATTCCAGTCCCGTTAAGGCCATGTCGCGGTCGCCGGACCGGCACAGTCCGCCACAAGCTGAGAATACGCTCGAGGCTGCGGCGGTCTACGCGAAAGAGATCGGTACGGCGGCGGTGCTCGTGCTGCACGACGGCGAGGTTTGTTTTTCGTTCGGGGACATTACCCGCACGTACATGTGCCACTCGATCCGAAAGCCCTTTCTCGGCGCTCTCTACGGCATCTACCGGGAAAGAGGTGTCATCGACATCGGGGCGACCCTGGCGGACATGAACATCGACGACATCCCCCCGTCGCTCTCGCCGGTGGAAAAACGCGCTACGATTCGCGACCTGCTCATGTCACGCTCGGGAGTCTATCACGAGGCTGCCGGCGAACACCAGACCATGATGGAGGCGCGGCCGGAACGGGGCAGTCATCCTCCGGGCACGTTCTTTTATTACAATAACTGGGACTTCAACGCACTGGGGACAATCTTCAAGCGACTCACCGGCACGGGAGTCTTTGACGCCTTCGATGAGGATGTCGCGCGCCCAATCGGGATGGAGGATTTCTCGACAGCGGATTGTGTTTACACGTACGAGAAGGTCAAGTCCGCGCATCCCGCCTATTTTTTCCGTATGTCCACCCGGGACATGGCGCGATTCGGACTTTTGTATCAGAACGATGGCAAATGGGGCGACCTACAGATCGTGCCTGCGGAATGGATCAGGGAGAGCACGGCAGTCTATCACGATGACAACCGTCGCGGCGATCGGTACGGCTATCTGTGGCGAATCATTCCGGAAGAGGCGGGCCTGGGCCGGGGTTTCTACCATACCGGTCTCGGTGTGCATCTCCTGGCCGTCCTGCCCGACCGGAAGCTCGTTCTCGTGCACCGCGTCGATACCGACCGGGATTTCGACATCACCTGGCCGGAGATCAAGACACTCATGGAAATGATCGTTTCGGCCTGTGGCAGGTAATGAGGTTGATTGACGTTACAGACAAATGAGTCACATCAGAATGACGGAGGAATTATTATGAAAAAGATCATCCTTATGGTGATTATCGCCGCGGTGGTCTACGGCGCGTTGAGCTACCATGTCATTTTCCTGGATTCAAGCGTGAAGATACTGAAGAAAACGGAACTGACCTTTGACGATACCTTCGTTGATGCCCGCGGCGAGAAGAAATATACCGCCTTTCTCAATCCCGCCCTGGTGAAGGCGGGCATCAAGAACTTTTTCACCGGTGAGGGAATGACCGTTGGAAAGTAATTGAGTCTACCGGAGTTCCTTTCTTATCCCTTGTAGATAAACCGCTCAAGGAGCCGGTGGAAAGGTGTCCATGTGGCGTCGCCGTCGGCGGACTCCATGAATCCCTGGAAGGCGTTCACCTTCGCGTCGAGGTCGTCCACATAGTTGACGATGAGGGCCTCCCGCGACTTGGGCCGTTTCGGCGATCCGTATTCGAGGATGCCGTGATGACTGAGAAGGATGTGGCGCAGTTCCATGGCCGTCTTCTCGGGAAAGTCTCCGATCTTAGCGAGATAGCGGTCGAGGAGCTCCACCCCGAGGACGATGTGGCCGATGAGACGGCCCTCGTCGGTATAATCGATCATTTTTCTGAAGGACAGTTCCTCGATCTTGCCGATGTCGTGAAGGATGCCGCCGGCGATGACGATGTCGCGGTTCACTTCCGGGTAGTGGGCGGTGACGGCATCAAGGAGCGTCACTACGGAAAGGGTGTGCTCCAGAAGGCCGCCGATATAAGAGTGGTGAAATCCTTTCGCCGCCGGGGCCTTCTTGAAGGCGTCGCGGATGGTCTCGTCCGCAAAAATCAGCGTGAGGAGCTGTTTCAAAGAGGCGTCCGTCATGCCCTCGATATAGCCGGTCAAACGGGTGAACATGTCATTGATGTCATGCCGCGTCGTCGGCGAATAGTCGGCCGGGTCGATGGACGACTCGTCGACGGGTGTCGCGTCCAAAACAGACAGTTGGGTCATCTCCCTGAAGAGGACGACCCGCGCCGTCACCTGAATGACCGCGCCCTTTTCAAAGCGGTCGCCGATGGCGATGGCGTTTTCCCACACCCGGGCCTCGATGTCGCCCGTCTTGTCCCGAAGGCGGAGGTTGAGATAGGGGTTGCCCTTTTGTGAATAGGAGAGGTTCTTTTCCGCCACGAGATACGTTCCCTGAATCTTCATGCCCGGTTTTATAGCGGACACGCTGACGCGCTCTTCCGTCATTGAATGATCCTTTCTCTGTGCGTGTATATTATCATGGTATTTCGCCGTATGTAGCCCACGGCGGTCATGCCGCCGCGCCACGCATCCTCGATCGCCTTGGATGTGGCGGCGGAGTGCGACAGGATGACCGGGATGCCCGCATGCGATGTCTTCCGGACGATTTCCGACGAGATGCGTCCCGTGGTGAGAAGGACCGCCTCCGCGCAGTTGATGCGCTCACGGACGGCATGGCCCACGACCATATCCACGGCGTTGTGCCGCCCGATATCTTCCCGTACAACCTGGATTTTTCCTCTCACCGCGAGGGCGCCGCCGTGAGCGCCGCGCGTAGTCTCATGAAGTCTCGTTTCTGAGAGGAACTCGTCCATGAGCCCCAGTATGTTCGTTGGGTCAAGGCGGGGCGTGTCCGTAGCTTTACGTTCGATAACGTCAGTGAGGAGGCCGCTGAGGCCGCTGGACCCGCGGTAATCGTTCGTTTCCGTCACGTTAGCTCGCATCGTGGTAACGTGAATATCCGTGCCGTTCACCGTCAGCGAGGACACATCGTCGATGGTGTCGATGATGCCGCTCGTCTTTAAATAGCCGACGGCCCATTCGTCAAGGCTGTGACCCGCGCAGGCGTTTGCCGTGAGCTGCCGCCCGTTCAGATGGAGACGGACGATCTCCTCAACGATGATGGGGTCCTCACGGATGCTGAATTGCCCGCCCCCATAGACGGTGACGGGGAGACGCCTGATACTGTCGTTCACGAGTCACCCTTTGTCCTGAGTTCACGAGAGTCACCGACGCGGATGGTCAGTTTCACCGCGTCGAAGTGTTCCATGAGGGGGATGATGAATTTGCGCGTAAGGCCGGTCATCTCCTTGAAATCGGCGGGGGACGCCTTTTTCTGTTTCCGGAGGAAGGCCGTGTAGTCCTCGCGCAATCTGTCGAGGACGGTTGTATGGAAATAGAGATCGTTCGTGATCTTGGTGATGACTCCCTCTTTGACCATGAGGGGAAGCACGTTCTTCAATTCCTTGTCGGCGATGCCGTGGGAGTCGAGGAGTTCCTTTACCGTCGGTGGCTTGAGCCCAGCCGCGAGCAAGACGGATTCGAGACGCTCCTTCACGGTGGAAAGTGCGTCACCGAGATCGACACGGTGTTCCGTCAGCGCAATCTGGTTGCCGGCGCTTGCGAGGCTGCCGGTCGATTCGAGGTCCTGGAGCGCTTTGGTGAATATTTTTACGTCCACATACTGACCCGCCGTGTTTTTCAGTTCCTCCCGTGAGATACCCTTCATGAGAGGCGACTTCTCGTGAAACTTCTTCAGGATGTCGAGGAGCTTGTCCTGGAAGGCCCGGTAGGCGGCATCGGCGACGAGGCGCCGTTCCTCCTTGTCGACAAGATGAGCCTCTTTCCGCGAGAGGATTTTTTCCGCAATCGTGTCCTGCCGTTTCGGCGGGATGCCCGTCCTTAGCGACAGGCGCTTCGCCGGTATCCCCGTGATTCCCGCGCGGGCGAGAATGACAGCCGTCTTCTCGTCGCCGGTGCCTGTTTCCAGGGTCGCGAGCTCGGTCTCAATCGCGGCGAGCTCCGCCTGCTTGTGCTTGACGGCGAGGGGATCGAGAATGAATCCGCCGCCGATGGTCGTCACCGGCGAGTAACTGCGTATGACGAAGCGGTCGCCCGCCATGAGGGCGAGAGGCGAATCCAGGAGCACCTGCGCGTGGACACGTTCCCCCGGTGAAACGGTATCCCGCCCGAAGAGAATGATCCGTGCCATCACATCGGCGGTCTGTACGTGAAACCGGACGATGGAGCGGCTCTTCAGTTTCTTCTTCGCGCTTTCGAGGTAAGTGAAGACGATGTCGGCACGGATGGACGATTCGAAGAATCCGGGATGGGCGAGTACCTCGCCCCGCTCAAGAGAGGATTTGTCAACGCCCTGGAGGTTTACCGCTGTGCGCTGGCCCTGGACGGCCGTGGTCACCGATGCGTTGTGCACCTCGATCCCCCGCACCTTCGCCGTGCGGCGCCGCGGCATGATTTCCACCGTGTCTCCCGTGGACACGGTGCCGGACATGAGGGTGCCCGTGATGACCGTCCCGAATCCCTTCATGGAAAAAACGCGATCGATGGGGAGGCGGAAGAGACCCAAGTCCGTTCTCCTCTCCACGGTGCCGATCATGTCCACCAGGGCTCGGCGCACATCGTCGATGCCTTCCCCGGTGACGGAGGAAACGGGGATGATGGGTGCGCCGGCGAGAAAGGTATCGTCCGTGAATTCGGCGATGTCGTCCATGACGAGTTCGCGCCAGTCGTTGTCGATGAGGTCGCACTTCGTCAGGGCCACGATCCCCCGGCTGATGCCGAGCAGCTCGCATATCTCCATGTGTTCCCGCGTCTGGGGCATGACCCCTTCGTCGGCGGCGATAACCATGAGGACGAGATCGATGCCGCCCGCCCCGGCCACCATGTTCTTGACGAATTTTTCATGGCCCGGCACGTCGACGATACCGACCTTCTCGCCGTCGGGGAGTGTCAGATAGGCGAAGCCCAGTTCGATGGTAATGCCCCGTTCCTGTTCTTCCTTCAGCCGGTCCGTATCGATGCCGGTGAGTTCGCGGATCAGGGCGGTTTTCCCGTGGTCCACATGACCGGCGGTGCCGATGACGATATTCTGCATGAGAGGTGCATCTCCGTCCTGTTTACTGGCCTCCGGAATGGAGCGCCCGGCGACATTGCCTGCGGCGTTCGGGGTATGACCTTTCTCTGACAACCGTCCGGAGGAAGACCTCTTTTCAGGGGTCTTGTTCCTGTGATACAGTGGACGATATCAGAATACGGGAGACGCTTCAATAGACAAAGCGTTTTTCCCGCGCCGCTTTTTTATGGCAATAATACCCATGATGTGCTAGCAGTGGCGGGCATATGAGAATACTGGCACTCGATTACGGCAGCAAACGCATCGGCGTGGCCCTGTCGGACGAACTCGGTTTGACGGCGCAGCCCCTGACGACGATTCATCGCACAAACCGGACAAAAGACCTGGCGGTCATCGCGGGATATGTGGAGGACTACGCCGTCGAAACCATTGTCATCGGGTATCCGCGGCGCCTCGACGGGACCGAGGGCATCCAGTGCGAGAAGGTGAATCGATTCATAAAACTGCTCGCGGACGTGGTGTCCGTGCCCATCATTCCCTGGGACGAAACGCTCACATCGTGGGAGGCGGAATCACTTCTCGGCGAGGCGAACGTGAAGACCCGCAAGAGAAAGGGAATCGTCGATATGATTGCCGCCGCGCTGATCCTTCAGCATTATCTTGACAGAAAACGGATGGAGACATCCGCCGACGAGAACAGGGACCGACGCCCATCATGACTCGTCGTCCCGATTGACGACGCCGGCGGCACGGTACGGGAATCAGCGCTCTCGTTGATTCATAAAAGCAGGAACAATAACGGTGAAACGAAAAATCCTCGTAGCGTTTGTCATTGCGGTCTGTATCGCCGGAGCGGCGGCCGCGGGGTACTATACGCATTACATCCGGACGCCCATCGACGACCAGGCGCGGGAGGAGGTGGTCCGTATTCCCCCGGGGACGGGTTTTGCCGCCATACGCGACAGGCTCGATGAATTGGGTCTGGTGAAGAACCGGTGGCTTTTCCATCTCTACGTCCACCTGAAGGGGCAGGAACGACACATCAGGTCCGGTGAATACCTGCTTTCCTCGTCCATGACGCCGCACGATCTTCTCGGGAAGCTCGTCCGGGGGGAGGTGATGGATTATCGCGTTTCCTTTCCCGAGGGGTTTACCGTTGAGCAGATTGCCGCGCGACTGGAAAAGCGAGGGCTCGCCGACGCGGCGGTCTTCATGAAAAACTCCCGGGACAGGGATTTCCTCCGGTCGCTGGGTATCGACGGCGAGACAGCGGAGGGATTTTTATTTCCTGAAACATACCGCTTCACCCGGTCCATGAGTGAGCGCGACATGATCCGGGCGATGGTGGAGGAATTTCATGACAAGCTTACCCTGCCCATGAAGCGCCAAATCGCGGATGCGGGCATGACGCTTGTGAAATTCGTCACTCTGGCCTCCATCGTGGAAAAGGAAAGCGGCGTGGAGGAAGAGAAACCCCTCATTGCCGCGGTCTTTCTCAATCGACTGAAAAAGCACATGCGCCTGCAGAGCGACCCGACAGTCATCTACGGCCTCGATGACTTCGACGGCAACCTGACGCGGGAGCACCTGGAAACGAACAATCCCTATAATACTTATCGTATCAGGGCCTTGCCGCCCGGCCCGATCTGTAACCCCGGTCTTTCGTCGATGACGGCGGTCCTCTCTCCCGCCGATGTTGATTACCTTTATTTTGTTTCCCGCAACGACGGGACCCACCACTTTTCATCCGATTTAAAAAGCCATAATGAAGCAGTCATAACATATCAAATTAAAAGGAGAAGAACCCGATAGTTTTTCCTTGACAAAGGTACGGCGACCCTCTATAGTCGCACTTAGGTGGAGAAAAGTGGTTGATAGTGGAGGGAAATTTACCGTGGCTTTGTTCCTGGGCAGATACTATCACACGATCGACGAGAAGGGGAGAATCATCTTCCCCGCAAAGCTGCGTGAAATATTTGAAGAAAGATACGACAACCATCTCGTCATAACGGGGTGGGACGGATATCTCCTCGTTTTGCCTCACGCGGAGTGGAAGGTCATCGAGGAGAAGCTTTCCCAACAGTCCATTATTCGAAAAGAGGTCCGTGCCTTTCAGCGCCTGTTTATGTCGGGGGCGGTGGACTGCACCTTCGACGGGCAGGGACGCATTCTCATCCCGCCGGCACTGCGCGCGTATGCCGGGATCGACAAGGACATCGTGACGGCGGGTATGGGAAAGAGTATCGAGATTTGGGACAGGAAGAAGTTCGACGAGGAGCTCATCAGGACGGACCAGAACACGGAAGAATACAGCGATTATGTGGCTGATCTGGGTATATAAATGGACATCGCGTATCACAAACCGGTTATGCTGGAGGAGGTCGTGTCCCTTCTTCGGTGCAGGCCGGGCGGGATATACGTTGACGGAACATTGGGGGGCGGCGGGCACGCCCACGAGATATTAAGGCGGACGGCTCCCGACGGGGTGCTGGTCGGTATCGACAGCGATATCGGGGCGATCGATGAATCGCGCAGGCGCTTGAAAGAATTTGGTGATCGGGTTTTTTTTGTCACGGGTAATTTCGCCGATATCGCCCATATCGTCCGCCGCCTGGACATACCACGTGTTGACGGTATCATCTTCGATTTAGGTGTGTCGTCGCGTCAGTTGGATGAGGCCGAAAGGGGCTTCAGCTTTTCCCGCGACGCCCCGCTGGACATGAGGATGGATCGGGACGGTGCCGTAACCGCCTGCGACATTGTGAATCACTATTCTGAAGAATATCTGGTGCGGATCTTCAGGGAGTATGGTGAGGAAATGAAGGCGGGGAAAATCGCACGATTCATTGTTGCCGAAAGGGCATGCACCCCCATCAAGACGACGGGGCAACTGGCGGCCCTCGTAAAGCGCGCTGCCAGCGGTTACCGGACACGTTCCCGCCGTCATCCTGCAACGCGTGTTTTTCAGGCGCTGCGCATCGCCGTCAATGACGAACTCACCAGTGTCAACCGGGGAATCGAAGAGGGCATCGATATCCTGAAACAGGGCGGCGTCATTTCGGTTATCTCCTTTCATTCCCTGGAAGACAGGATCGTGAAGAATGTCTTTCGTTCATGGGAGCGCGGATGTATCTGTCCTCCCCATGTTCCGCAGTGTGTCTGCGGCAGGGAACGGAAGGTGACAATAATCACGAAGAAGCCCCTCGTCCCCGGTGAGGACGAGATGCGGCAGAACCCGCGGGCTCGAAGCGCCAAGTTGAGGGCCGCCGAGAGGATATGATGGGTGCCCGGTATGCGAAAACAGCGGGGATGTCGGCGTCACGGCGGCTGGTTTCCATTATTCTCGCCGTCGTGGTTATCGTGGCGATGCTTCTGGCATATGTCTGGTCGCACATCAGCATTACGCGGTTTCAATATGAAATCGCCCGGGAACTGAGCCGGAAAAACCGCCTTGAGGAAACAATCAAGAAACTCAAGGTGGAGGTGGCGACACTGAAGACCCCGCAGAGGATTGAAGAGAAAGCCCGGACGGAATTGAATATGGGCTACCCGACACGCGATCAGGTGGTGTTTGTCCAATGAAGAAGCGCGAGAAAAAATGGTTTCGCTTCAGGATTATTCTCGTCCTGGTGTGCTTCCTGTGCGGTTTTCTCGTCCTGCTTTCCCGGGCCTTTCAACTCCAGGTGGTGTCGGGTGAACGCCTGCGGGAGATGGCCAGGAACCAGTACACGCGGACCATGACGCTCCGTCCCGACCGGGGTGTCATTCTTGACCGGAAGGGACAGAAGATGGCGGTGACCACGATGGTGAAATCCATTTGTGCGGACCCCTCCATGGTGGAGAACCCGTCACAGGCGGCGCGGCGCATCGCGAAGACGCTGTCCCGCCCGGTGGCAGACATTCGCCGGGATCTGTCACGGAACAGCCGGTTCGTCTGGATAAAACGCTGTGTTTCCATGAATGAGGCGGAACGGGTCATGGAACTGGGTATCGACGGCATTTTTTCCCTCGATGAGCCCAAACGCTTCTATCCCAACAGGGAACTGGGCTGCCACGTGCTCGGCATTGTGGGGCTCGACTCGCGGGGCCTGGAAGGGCTGGAGCGCGAATACAACGATCTTCTGAGAAAGAAGTCGCAAAAAGTCTCCTGGGTGGCCGACGCCCGGGGGAAAAGAATCTACGTGCAGGAAAATTCCGGTTATGATGATGAAAAAACAGGCAATCTCTTATTGACGGTCGATGGCACCATCCAGTACATCGTTGAATCAAAACTGAAGGATGCGGCGGCGCGTACAGGGGCAAAGAAGGGCACGGCAATCGTCATGGAGGTAAAAACAGGCCGCATTGTGGCAATGGCGAATGTGCCCCGCTTCAACTGCAACGATTACGGGCGCTTTCAGCGCTCGGTGAGAAAAAACAGCGCCGTTATGGATTCATTTGAGCCGGGCTCCGTGTTCAAGCCCTTTGTGCTCGCCGCCGCCCTGGAAGAGGGAGTGCTTGCCGAAGACGATGTGCTCTTCTGTGAAAAGGGATCCTACCGTGTGGGACGCCGGACCATTCACGAAGCATTCAACAAGCGGTTCGAGGAACTGACGGTCCGCGAGATCATTAAAAAATCGAGCAATATCGGTGCTGCCAAGATCGGCGAAGCAGTGGGGAAGGACACGCTGCATCGCTACATTCGACAGTTCGGTTTCGGTGAGAAAACGGGCATCGACCTGCCTGGTGAAGCGATGGGCATTGTCAGACCGCATACGGAGTGGGAAGAGATCGATTTCGCTTCCGTTTGTTTCGGACAGTCGCTGTCTGTGACGGCCATCCAACTGGTGAGGGCGATGGCCGCCATCGCCAACGACGGTGTAATGATGCAGCCCTATGTGGTGCAGGGGATTGTCGACGACAACGGACGGGTGATAAAGGATTTTATTCCCTCGCAGCCGAAGCGGGTGCTTTCACGGGAAACGGCCCGTCGTGTCAAGGACATATTGACGGATGTGGTTGCCCACGGGACTGGGCTGGAGGCCCGAATACCCGGTATCGCCGTGGCTGGCAAAACGGGGACGTCTCAGAAATTCGATACGGAGCTGAATGCCTACTCCGGCGAAAAGGTGGTGGCGTCCTTTGTGGGGTTTTTCCCCGCGGAGGAACCGGAACTGTGTGTCCTGGTGTCCCTCGACGAGCCGGAAGTGAAACGGTGGGGCGGTCAGGCGGCGGCACCTGTATTCGCTGCGATTTCAGAACAGATCGTCCGCTGCTGCAACGGCACCATACAGCCCAAGGTGGTGGCCTCCGACAAAGTGCTGCCGCGGACTCCGCCGCTAACTGTCCGAACGCGACCGGCGAGCTTTATCGAAAGACGTTCCGGGGATTCGCCAGGCTTCGACTTTGCCGGCATGACCATGAGGGACGTGCTCAGAGAGGCGGCATTCAGGCGCATACCGGTCCGCGTATCCGGGAGCGGATGGGCCGTGGACCAGAAAATAATGCGTGACGGCGGGGATGGCGGTCGGCCGGTCCTCGTTGTCTTCTTCGATGACGGTAAATCATGATATGAACGGAGTGATAGAGTGATCTTGTCCGACCTGATACGGCATCTGGAAATTATCGAGTGTCACGGCGACACGACGCGGCGGATTGATGACGTCTGCTACGCCTCCAGCGCCTGCCGGCCGGATGCGCTCTTTGTGGCCATAAGGGGTCTTAAGGCGGACGGTCATGACTATATTGATGATGCCTGCCGGCGGGGCGCAGTGTGTATCGTCCACGAGCGGCCAGTCGCCGTCACACCCGGCGTCACCTTTGTGCGTGTCGCCGATGCACGGCGAGCGCTGGGACGGCTGGGGGCGGCCTTTTACGGTGATCCATCCCGCGAGGTTTTCCTTGTCGGTGTTACGGGAACGAACGGAAAAACGACGGTCTGCCATCTCCTGGAGTCATGTCTCCAGGCGGCGGGACGGCGAACCGGCGTGATGGGGACGATCAATTACCGGTACGGGGACACGGTGCTGCCCGCGGCCACGACGACACCGGAATCACTTGATCTTCAGAAGATGCTCCGGGAGATGGCGAACAGAGGAGTGACACATGTGGTCATGGAAGTGTCCTCGCATGCCCTCGATCTCAAGCGGGCTCACGACTGTGCCTTCGATGTGGCGATCTTCACCAATCTGTCGGAAGAGCATCTCGATTATCACCGGACCATGGAGGATTACTATACCGCGAAGAGGCGTTTCTTCACCGACATCGTATCCGACAGAATCAGCATTATCAACGCCGACGACCCGTGGGGACGACGGCTCATTGCTGAAGCGCCGGGACCGGTCAGGACTTTTTCGCTCACCGGTGACGCCGACGTGCGGGTCCTGTCGTCCGCCTTCTCCATGGCGGGCATCGAGGCCGTCATAGAAACGACAAACGGGCGGCACGACATTCGTTCTCCCCTGATCGGGCGGTACAATCTGTCGAACATCCTCGCGGCGGTGGCCGCGGCGGAAGAAATCGGCTTGGACTGCGCCGCAATCGACCGGGGGATCAACAGTGTCGCCTCCGTGGCGGGACGACTGGAACGGGTGGGAAATTCGCACGATCCCTGGATTTTCGTGGATTATGCCCATACGGAGGACGCTCTGAAAAATGTGCTGGAAAACCTCCGGAGGTTCGAACACACGCGGCTCATCACCGTCTTCGGCTGCGGCGGAGACCGGGATACGCTGAAGCGCCCCCGGATGGGGTGGGTGGCCACGGAGTTGAGCGATATCACAATCGTCACCTCCGACAACCCCCGGACGGAAGAACCCCTAGCCATCATTGCCGACATCCGGGGGGGCATCGACGCGGGCCGTATCGCGGAGATTGTGCCGGAGCGGATTGCAGAGAGGACATCGAAGAAGGGCTATACGATTATACCGGACCGCCGTCGCGCCATCGAGGAAGCAGTCCTCATGGCGGAACCGGACGACATCGTCGTCATTGCGGGAAAGGGGCACGAGGATTACCAGATTATCGGCACGACGAAGCACCCCTTTGACGACCGGGACATTGCGAGAAAGGCGCTTTCAGCGAGAAAGAAAAAGGTGCACGGTGCCCGAGACGGCTAGGAGAAAAAGGATAACGGGCCTTCCCACATTCACCGTCGACGAACTCGTTGAAGCGACGGGCGGGACACCGGTGCGCGGGAAAGGAAGTCGTGTCGTTTCCGGGGTGTGTACCGACTCGCGGGCGATGCATGCGGGGAGTGTCTTCATACCGCTGATCGGCGATCGCTTCGACGGGCACGATTTTCTGGCGCTGGCCGGGGAATGCGGCGCGGCCTGTGTCATTGTTGCAGAGGCATACGCAGACAAAGAAAAAGATATTCCGGAACGGTGCGCCGTCATCCGGGTCGCCGATACGCTCCGATCCCTGGGGGATATCGCCCGGTATCACCGCCTCCGATTTGATGTGCCCCTCGTGGCGGTGACGGGCAGTTCCGGGAAGACAACGACGAAGGAAATGATCTGCGCCATTCTCGGTCGTGTCATGCAGGTTCTGAAAAGCAGGGGTAATTACAACAATCTTATCGGCCTGCCGCTGACACTGCTGGAGATGAATGCACATCACGACTGCGCCGTCGTGGAGATGGGAACGAACTGCCGGGGCGAAATAGCCCGCCTGGCGGAGATCGCGCGGCCCCATGCGGGTGTCATCACGAACGTGGGACCCGCACACCTGGCGGGCTTCGGGTCCCTTGAGGTTGTCGCTGAGGAGAAAGGGGCCCTCTTCGCCGGACTGTGCGCAAACGGAACGGCCGTCGTCAACGCCGGTGACGAACGGGTTAAAGCCGCGGCCCAGCGATGGCCGGGAGCTCATCTCGTCTATGGCGTGGATGATTCGGCAACGGGTGACGCGGACTATGACGTCACCGCCCGTAATATTCGCACCGTCCCCGGAGGGGGCATGTCCTTTCGTCTCGTTCTGGGTGATGAGGAACACGCCGTGAAGCTGCGGATCATGGGACGCCATAACGTGGAGAACGCCCTTGCCGCCGTCGCCGTCTGCCGTGCTCTCGGATGTGAATCGGAAACGATCGTCCGGGGTCTTGCCGCCTTCACCGGCGTGCCGGGTCGGATGGCGGTGGTGCCGCTGAGAAACGGAGTACGAGTGATCGACGATTCCTATAATGCAAACCCCGCGTCGCTCCGGGCGTCTCTCGAAGCGCTGACGGGCGCGGCACAGGAGGGACGGCGGTTCGTCGTCCTCGGCGATATGCTGGAACTGGGTGAAGCAGCGGCCGAGCGGCATGAAGAGGCGGGCCGCGATATCGCGGACGCCCGGGTGACGGCCCTCTTCCTTGAGGGAGAGCACACCGGGCATGTGGCCGCCGGCGCGCAGGATGGCGGAATGCCCGGTGACGCCATTTACGTCCCCCCTGACACCGGCGCATTCACGGCCGCCATACGGGCGGTGGTGCAAAGGGGGGACTGGATTCTGGTGAAGGGCTCGCGGCGGATGGCCATGGAACGGTACGTGGAAGTACTGAAAGACGAATTCGGAGTGGGTGAGGCATGATTTATCATCTGTTGTACCCGTTGAGTGCGAACTATACGTACTTCAATATCTTTCGCTATATTACCCTGCGGACGATCTATGCGACCATCACGGCGCTGATTATCTGCTTCATCTTCGGTCCCTGGGTGATTCGAAAACTGGAACTCCTGCGCATCGGTCAGCACATCCGCGAAGACGGTCCTCATTCGCACCAGATCAAGGCGGGCACGCCGACCATGGGCGGTATCCTCATCATTATCGCCGTCACCGTCTCCTCTCTTTTGTGGGCGCGCCTGGACATCCTCTATACATGGCTCGTCCTGCTGGTGACCATCGGTTTCGGCCTGATCGGGTACGCCGACGATTACCTGAAACTCGTGAAGGGAAACAGCAAGGGGCTTTCCGGCACAAAGCGGCTTGCCGCCGAATTCGCCCTGGCCTTTTTTGCGGGGCTCGTCCTCTATCTCAAGCCCGATTTCAGCTCCAATGTGACGATACCCTTTTTCAAGACGATTCTGCCCGACCTGGGATGGGGATATATTATCTTGACGATGTTCATCATCGTCGGGGCCGCCAATGCCGTCAATCTGACGGACGGACTCGACGGGCTGGCTATCGGACCGGCGATCATCTGCTTTGCCACGTATACCCTCTTCGCTTACTGCGCGGGCAATTTCCGCATCGCCGAGTATCTCCAGGTTCCCTTTGTGGCGGGTACGGGCGAGATCGCCGTGTTCGCCGGCGCCATGGTGGGCGCGGGCCTGGGCTTCCTCTGGTACAACACATATCCGGCACAGATATTTATGGGTGACGTGGGATCGCTCTCCCTGGGTGCCGCGCTGGGGATGATCGCCGTGATTACGAAACAGGAAATACTCCTCGCCATCGTCGGCGGGGTCTTTGTCGTGGAGACGATTTCCGTCATTTTCCAGGTGGGATGGTTCAAACTCTCTAGCGGTAAACGTATCTTCAGGATGGCACCCATTCACCACCACTTCGAGCTCAACGGGTGGGCGGAGCCAAAGGTGATCGTGCGTTTCTGGATCATTTCCATCATACTCGGGCTGATTGCTATCAGCACCCTGAAGATACGGTGATTATGCAATGGGGCGACCGATGAAGCTGGCAGGAAGAAAGATACTGATTTTCGGCATCGGCCGGACGGGCCGGGCAGTGGCGCAATTTCTCGCGAAAGAAGGGGCGGATATCATTATTGCCGATGAGAAGAACCGGTCGTCGTTAACGGAGGAATTGCGACTTCTCGGCGACCTCCGGGATCGCTTTGTGCCCTGTCGCCCCTGGGCGGAAATGCTTGCCGGTGTCACCATGATTGTCCCGTCGCCAGGGGTGCCCCCCGGCCACGACCTTCTGAAGGAGGGCCGTCGGACGGGACTGGCCATCATCAGTGAGATCGAGCTGGCCTTTCGATACATAAAGAAACCCGTTATTGCCATTACGGGGACGAACGGCAAGACGACGACAACGACGCTCGTCGGTGAGATGATGCGGGAAGGGGGAAAGAGGGTGTTCGTCGGCGGCAATATCGGTAATCCCCTCATTGCCCACGTGCACGAGAAAAATGACGTGGATTGCCTCGTCGTCGAGGTGAGCAGCTTTCAGCTTCAGTGGATTTACTCGTTCAGGCCGGCGGTGGCCGTGCTCCTGAATACGTCCTTCGATCATGTGGATTACCACTCATCGTACGTGGATTACCTGCAGATGAAAAACCGTCTCTTCGAAAATCAACAGGCCGGCGACCTCGCCGTTCTGAACGCGGACGAACCGTCACGGGCCACGCTGGCCAAGACACTCGTAGCCGATGTAGCCTGGTTCAGCTCCACGCAACGGGTGGATAAGGGGATGTTCTGTGACGGCGACGTACTCCGGTACCGTGTGGGTGGTTGTGACGAGGCATACGCCATTGCCGATATTGCTCTCCCCGGGCGGCACAACCGGGAGAATATCATGGCCGCAATCATCGCCGCCCGGCGATTCGACGTATCACCGGAAGCGATCAGGCGCGTCCTGCGGTCCTTTACGGGACTTCCCCACCGGATTGAACTGGTGGGAAAGATCAAGGGTGTGCCGTTTTACAACGATTCAAAGGCCACCAATGTGGATGCCGTGGCCCGCGCCCTGGAAGCCATTGACGGGCCTCTCGTCCTTCTCATGGGAGGACGGGACAAGGGTGGTGATTACGGTCTGTTGAAAAAAGCCGTCACCGAAAAGGTGCGGAAGTTGATTCTCTTCGGTGAGGCGCGCCAGGGCATTCGCCGGGCCCTGGGCGGGCTTGTGTCCACGGAGGTGGTGGAAACGCTCAAGGATGCCATTGAAACGGCCTGCCGCGAGATGACGGACGGTGACACCGTTCTCCTTTCGCCGGCCTGTTCGAGTTTTGACGAGTTCGCCCATTACGAGGCGCGGGGCGATTTCTTCCGGGCAACGGTCCGGCGTCTCATGGGGGAGAATGAATGATGAGGAGACTGGGACGCCAGCGATTCGATATTCTCCTGCTCGTGGCCATACTGGCTCTGGTGGGCATTGGGACGGTGATGATCTACAGCTCCAGCTCCATTATCGCCCAGGAAAGGTATCAGGACGGCTATTATTTTATCAGGAGGCATCTTGTGATGGTCCTCATCGGATTGATGGTCATGACCGCCGCGGCGAAGATACCCGTCACATTCTGGCGGGCAATGGCCTACCCCGGCGTCATCGGGACCTTCATTCTGCTGTCCCTGCTCTTCGTGCCCGGCATCGGTATGAAGGTGGGCGGGGCGCTCCGCTGGATGAAGGTCGGGGGCTTTTCCTTCCACGTGTCCGAGGTGGCCAAAGGTGCGCTTATCCTCTTTTTCGCCCACTATCTCGCGAAGAAGAGGGCACACGCAAAGGAGATCACCCGGTTCATGCTCGTACCGCTTTGCGTCACGGGTATTACCGTCACGCTCATCGCGCTCCAGCCGGATTTCGGGACGGCCGTCATCATCGTCGCCGTTGTCTTGGCGATGTTTTTCCTGGCGGGCAGCCGTCTCATTAACATTGCCGGTGTCATGGCGGCGGCCATTCCCATCGGTGTCTTGATGGTGATTCGCGAGAGTTACCGCCTCAAGCGCTGGCTCGCCTTCTGCAATCCCTGGGAAGACCCGCTCAATTCCGGCTTTCAGATTATCCAGTCGTTCATTGCCTTCGGTTCCGGGGGCGCCTTCGGCACGGGCCTAGGCAAGGGCATGCAGAAGCTCTTCTATCTGCCGGAGCCGCATACGGACTTCATACTGCCGGTGATCGCCGAAGAAGGCGGTTTTGTCTGTGTGGCCATCGTGATTTCGCTCTATGTCCTGGTCGTTATCCGGGGTTTTGTGATTGCCCTCCGGTCGGAGGACTTCTTCGGTGGCCTCCTCGTCACGGGGCTGACCACGGTCATTGCGCTCGAGGCCGTCATCAACATGGCGGGTGTCATGGGATTGATGCCCACCAAGGGCCTGGTACTGCCCTTTGTCAGTTATGGAGGTACGTCGCTTGTGGTGAGCATGGGGGCGGTGGGGGTGATGCTCAACATATCGGCCGCGAACGAGAAAGAGCCCGTCATCAACGGGAATGTCGTTGAGGCGTAATACAGAAAAATGGAAAGACATCGTGACACGAGATCTTTTACGAATGAGGAAAGAAGTAAAAAGAGGAAGGTTATCATTGCCGGCGGCGGGACGGGCGGTCATGTCTATCCGGCCCTTGCTCTCGCCGCGGCGTTTCGAAAACGGGATGCGGAGGTCCTCTTTGTTGGGACCAGGCGGGGAATGGAATCGCAAGCAGTGCCGCGGCGGGGCTTCGCCATCGACTTTATCGATGTCCGCGGTTTGAAGGGAAAGGGCATGTGGGAAACGATGAAGAATGCTTCGTTACTCCCCCGCAGCTTTATTCAGTCCGTTCGGTTGCTCCGGCGGTTCAGGCCCGACGTCGTCATCGGCGTGGGAGGGTACGCGTCGGGACCCGCGGTCATGGCGGCGATACTCATGGGCCGGGCGACGGCCATCGCCGAGCAGAATGCCGTCAGCGGTTTTACAAACCGTATCCTGGGGCGGTTCGTCGATGCCGTCTTTGTAACTTTTGCCGTCACTGCGCGGGATTTTCCCAGACACAAGGTCAGGGTGACAGGTAATCCCGTACGCCGTGAGTTCTATGAGCACGAAACAGCGGTAACACGTGACGGGGACCGGTTCGGCATACTGGTTTTCGGCGGAAGTCAGGGCGCGAGACGATTGAATCATGCGGTGACGGATGCCCTCGGAGATATCCGTGACCTGTTTCCCCGTCTCCGTATTACGCACCAGACGGGCGGTCATGATGAAAGGTGGGTGAAAGATGCCTATGACGCCCACGGGGTCGACGCGACGGTAACGTCCTTTATCGATGATATGGCGAATGCATTTCGCCGTGCCGACCTCGTCATCTGCCGCGCGGGTGCGACGACGGTTGCCGAACTGGCGGCGGCGGGGAAGGCGGCGGTCCTGGTGCCCTATCCCCATGCCGTCGGAGATCATCAGAGGTTGAACGCCCGGGTGCTCGCCGATGCCGGCGCGGCAGTGATGCTAAGAGACGACGAGATCGACGGACCGGTTATAGCACGGGTCATACGCAACTTTGCCGACGATCCCGGGCGCAGCGTGGAAATGGGGAAAGCCGCGGCGCGCCTCGGAAACCCCCGGGCGGCGGACGATATAGTTGATGAATGTTTGGCGTTGATAGAACGGAAGGGTCGATGAGAGACAACGGCAAAAGCGGTATTATGAAAAGAAAAATCAGGCACATCCATTTCGTCGGCATCGGCGGCATCGGCATGAGCGGTATTGCGGAAGTGCTGCTGAACCTCGGGTACAAGATAAGCGGGTCGGACGTGAGAATATCGGATACCACAAAGAGACTGGAATCGCTCGGTGCCCTGGTTCACGTGGGACACCGGTCGGCGAATCTGAAGGACGCCGATGTGGTGGTTACGTCCACGGCGGTCACCGAGGACAACCCGGAGGTGATGGAGGCGCACGGACGCAATGTTCCCGTGATCCCCCGTGCGGAGATGCTGGCGGAACTCCTGAAGATGAAAATGTCCATCGCCGTCTCGGGGTGCCACGGCAAAACGACGACGACATCCATGATCGCCACGTTGCTTGCGTCGGGCGGACTCGATCCCACGATGGTCATCGGCGGGAAGCTGGACAGCATCGGCAGTAATGCCCGGCTCGGTGACGGCGATGTGATAGTGGCGGAAGCGGACGAAAGCGACGGTTCCTTCCTCAGCCTGAGCCCGACCATGACGGTGATTACCAATATCGACCGGGAACACCTTGACTACTATGCGGGTATCGGAGAGATCAAGGCCGCCTTCCTCACCTTTGCCAACAAGGTGCCCTTCTACGGAACGACGATCCTCTGCCATGACTGTGAGAATATCCGGGACATCATCCCCCGGATCAAACGGCGGATCGTCACATACGGATTGACGGAACAGTGTGATTACCGGGCGGTCGATGTCTCCTACGAGGGGATGGAGACGCAGTATAAACTGTACCACCACGGTACATGTCTCGGCGAAATCCATCTCAGCGTCCCCGGTCTTTTCAATGTGTATAATTCCATGGCGGCCATCGTCGTGGCGCGCGAGCTGGGTCTGGATTTTGAAACGATACAGCGGGGCATTACCGCGTATACCGGTGTCCACAGACGGCTCGAGGTGAAGGGCACGGTGCGGGGCGTGACCGTTGTTGACGATTACGGCCACCATCCCACGGAAATCGCGGCCACGCTGAGCGCGGCACGGCAGGTCTGGACGGGGCGCCTCGTTGTGGTATTCCAGCCCCATCGCTATACACGGACCCGCGCGCTCTTCGACGAATTTACGCGGGCCTTCGGCGATGCCGACATGACGGTGATTACCGACATCTACGCGGCGAGTGAAAAGGAAATCCAGGGCATCCACGCCATCGCCCTGGCCAAAGGGGTGATGGATGCCGGGAACGAGCGGGTCATCTATCTCTCCACTTTCAAGGAGATTGTGAATTATCTGACGGAGACAACGGTGCCGGGTGATGTGGTGCTGACTCTTGGTGCAGGCGATGTCTGGCGTGTGGGAGAGGATTTTTTGTCACAGAAGGACGATAATGGTGATGAAGGCGGACGTTAAAAAGAGACTGTCCCTCCTCGTGACGGGACGCGTCGCTCACGACGAACCGATGGCGGGACACACGTCGATCGGTATCGGCGGGACGGCCGATGTCTATTGCGAGCCGGCCACCGTGGATGAATTGCGGAAGGTGCTGTTCCTCCTGGCGGAGAATGACGTGCCCTGTATGCCCGTGGGGAACGGCACGAATATCCTTGTGCGGGACGACGGTTACCGAGGTGCCGTTGTCTGTCTTTCACGGCTCCAGGGGCTCGTCTTTCATGACGGCAACGGCGACGATGTGATCGTTTCCTGCGAAGCGGGTGTCTCTCTGTCGCGTCTCGTTGATGAAAGCGCTGAGCGGTCGATAGGGGGACTCGCCTTTGTGGCGGGCATACCGGGCAGCGTGGGCGGTGCCGTTTCCATGAATGCCGGTGCCTACGGACGGGAGATGAAGGACGTGATATCCCTCATCAGGACAATCGACAGAACGGGTCGTGTCGGGGACAGGATGCCCACGTCACTGACGTTTCGCTACCGTTGCCTCGAACTGGACGCGGGCGAAATCGTGGTGGGAGCCGACTTTCGCCTGACCCGCGGCGACAGGCAAGGCATTGAGGAAGACATAGCGGAGATACGCCGATTACGGAGGGGAAAGCACCCCCTGCAGTACCGGAACGCGGGGTCCGTATTCAAGAACCCCGCGTGGGCGCCGGCGGGACGGATCATCGATGAACTCGGTCTCAAAGGACGGCGTGTGGGCGATGCCATGGTGTCCGCCGAACACGGCAACTTCATCGTAAACTGCGGCAGCGCCACGGCGGCCGATGTCATTGAACTCATGACGATCATTACGGAAACGGTCGAACGGGAACGGGGTATCCACCTGGAACCCGAAGTCAGAATAATCGGAGGGAACGGATGAAACGCCGATTGAAGGACACCATGACCCTGAGAAAAAACCGCATCAAACGCCGGTGGAGCGTGATGGCGGGTGAAGCGGTCCGCATCGTGACAATTCTGCTCGTCGCCGGCGGTTTCAGTGTGGTCATGGTCTATGCCTACAATTTTGCCATGTGCACGCCTCATTTCTCCATCAAAGAGACAGTTGTCAGGGGATGTCACCGGCTGCAGGCGGAAACCGTCATCGCACAGGCCGCCGTTCCCGCCGAGCAGAATATACTCATCGCCAATACCGGCGCGATTCGTGACCGCGTCGCGGCGATTCCCGACGTCAGAAACGCCTATGTGGGCCGGGAACTGCCCAATCGCCTGGTTGTCGAAATCGTGGAGAGGGAGCCCGTCGCCCGGGCGTGCAGGGACGGGGAATTGTCTCTCATGGACCGGGATGGTGAGATGTTCATTTCCTCCCTGCCGTCGATTTCCTTTGATCTTCCCGTCATTACCGGTCTTTTCAGCGAAGAGGATCAGTCCCTTGTCGAGGATATCCTCGCACTCTGTGATTACCTGGAAAAGCGGACGGCCTTCCCCACTATGGACGAGGTGGCGGAGATCACCGTCGGCGATGTCTACGGGTTTTCCCTGGTGACACAACGGCGCATGATCCTCGATCTCGGCCGAGGCGGTTACGAGGGCAAATTTGCCCGGTTGAACAGAATTTTGAAAGAAATTGAAAAGCGGCGGTCTCCGGGAGACTGCGTCCGCGTCGATTGCACGAATCGTGAGAAAATCATCGTGAGCAAATGCCGTCTGAATAAAAGGACAGCAACGGGTGGTTACAGTACATAAATTTCTGAAGGTGGGCGACCAATGGCAAAAAAAGGCAATATTATCGTCGGATTGGACATAGGTACCACAAAGACATGTGCCATTGTCGGGGAGGTGACGAGTACGGGTATCGATATCATCGGCATCGGTACCCACCCCTCGCAGGGATTGCGGAAGGGCGTCGTCGTCAATATCGACAGCACTGTCGAGTCCATCAAGTATGCCGTGGAGGAAGCGGAGCTGATGTCCGGCTGTGAGATACGGTCGGTCTACGGGGGTATTGCGGGTAGTCACATTCAGGGGATGAACAGCCACGGCATTGTTGCCGTGAAGGGGGGCGAGGTCGACGATAACGATGTCAAAAGAGCCCTGGAGGCGGCCCAGGCCATTGCCATTCCCCTGGACCGGAAGATTATTCATATCATGCCCCAGTATTACGTCGTCGACGACCAGGACGGCGTCAAAGACCCCATCGGCATGTCCGGTGTTCGTCTGGAGGCGAAAATTCACGTGGTGACCAGTGCACTGACGTCACTGGAGAACATCGTCAAGTCCATCAACCGTGTGGGTCTTGACGCAAACGATATCATTCTCGAACAGCTTGCCTCCAGCGAGGCGATTCTCAGCCAGGACGAACGTGAACTCGGGGTTGCCGTTATCGATATCGGCGGGGGCACGACGGACATCGCCGTATTCGCGGAAGGGAGCATCAAGCATACGGCGGTACTGCCCCTGGGCGGCGATTACGTGACCAACGATATTGCCGTGGGGCTCAGGACACCCGCCGTTGAGGCGGAAAAGATCAAAGTCAACTACGGGTGCGCCTTTGTCCAGTTAATTGCCCAGGATGAGACGATTGAAGTTTCCAGTGTGGGCGGCCGTCCGCCGCGAAAGGTCTCCCGGCAGGTGCTGGGAAGCATCATAGAGCCCCGCATCGAGGAGATCCTGAGCCTGGCGCACCGCGAAATCATCAAATCGGGATACGAGGATGTCCTGGCGGCGGGTATCGTGCTGACGGGAGGGACATCAATTCTGGAAGGGATTACCGAACTTGGCGAGCAGGTCTTCAATATGCCCGTAAGAAGGGGTATGCCGGTCAATGTCGGTGGTATTACCGATGTCGTCAGCAGTCCCATGTATTCAACGGGTGTCGGACTGATTCTCTATGGGAACAAGCATCCCACGACGCGGTCTCTCAAGAGACGCGAAAAGAGGGTGTTTGGAACATTAATGCGGCGTTTTAAAAAGTTGTTTGATGACTTTTTCTAAGAAATGGAGGGTATGAGCATGTTTGAACTCGTTGAAGGCGGTAAAGAGGGAACCGCTACAGTAAAAGTGATCGGGATCGGAGGAGGCGGCGGAAATGCCGTCAATATGATGATCTCAGCGCATCTGGCCGGTGCGGAATTCATCGTGGCGAATACGGACGCCCAGGCGCTGCGGGCCAGTAATTCACCGATAAAGATTCAGCTCGGGCCCGATACGACAAAGGGTCTGGGTGCCGGCTCGGATCCCGAAATCGGCCGGAGTGCGGCTGAGGAATCGAGGAATGTGCTTCGTGACTCGCTTGATGGGTCCGATATGATTTTTATCACCGCCGGTCTCGGCGGCGGTACGGGGACGGGCGGTGCACCCATTGTTGCGGAAATTGCCAAGGAAATCGGGGCGCTGACCGTTGCCGTGGTAACGAAGCCCTTCGCCTTCGAAGGAAAGAAGCGCGAGCGGCAGGCCGCGGAGGGACTTCACCAGCTGCGTGAAATCGTGGATACGCTCATTGTCGTGCCGAACCAGCGACTCCTGAGTATCAGTGGTCGGAACATGTCCATTCCCGATGCCTTCAAGAAGGCCGATGATATCCTGTACAATGCGGTGAAGGGTATTTCAGACCTGATTGTTATTCCCGGCCTCATCAATCTCGATTTTGCCGATGTGAAGAACGTCATGTCGGAGATGGGGCTCGCCCTCATGGGCACGGGTGTCGCGAACGGAGAGAACCGGTCTGTGGAGGCTGCGCAACGAGCCATCTCATCGCCCCTGTTGGAAGACAATACCATTCAGGGCGCTCGGGGCGTTCTCATCAATATCACGGGTAATTCCGGCATGACGCTGTTCGAGGTGAACGAGGCGTCGACCATGATTCAGTCGGAGGCCCACGAAGATGCGAATATCATTTTCGGAACCGTCGTCGACGACAGCATCGGCGATGATATCCGGATCACTGTCATCGCGACGGGCTTCGACCGTGAATCGCGGAAAGATGAAACCATCCCGACGGTTAGGAGCCTGGGATTGGGCAAAAGGGAAGATATGGCAACTCCCACGTTTATCAGGAATGAGAAGGGAAACAATAAACCGAAAGTCATCAAGATGGGCATGATTAACGATGACGAAAATCCCGATTTCGAGATTCCCGCCTTCCTGAGAAAACAGGCGGATTGACCGCATCGGGACAAATCCGGCTGCACGCGGTTACCCGCGTTCGTGGCACTTCCCTCAGTGCTCTGGCCGGGACACGTGCCGACTGCCCGGTGTTTTCAGTGAATGCTCATGCCTTTTTCTTTCGTGTATGTCGCGTTACCCGTTTGTGACGCGACATACATGTCCTCAGTGATGATATAATAAAGTAGTGATGGAATTCAATACCTCCAAGAGAGCGGAATCATACCGTAATGAATGACATTCGCCGCAGGCGGAACACGATCCGTATAATCTCACCGTGACGTAGCTTTTCCGGGGAACAACCTACCGATATGTAACCTTTAAACCACTGTCCTCCATCGGCGGTTCGATCCACTTTCTCTCATAAATAAACAAATATCAACTAATTATACTTTCGAAGAAGTGTCCATTCATCTGGCACCGAAGTTGCTGTTATGGCAGGACAACGTGCATCTATTCATGAATGTGGCACCACGGGTGGACAACCGCGGGCTGCCGCGTGACGGGAAGAAACACTGTCGGCTCTGTAAATACGCAGTATTATTTAAGCGCCGGGATGCTTGAATAGGAGGAACGGGATTATTACATTACAGATAGGAAGGAAATACAACGGACCGGATGGTATGGACGGGAAGCAGGGAAGCGGCGGTCGGATAGCCTTCACCAAGATGGCGGGTCACGGCAACGATTTTATCATGATTGACGGGACGGACGGACTGCCCGACCGGGACTGGTCCGCCTTCGCCGTCGACGTGTGCCGCCGCCGCCAGTCCGTCGGGGCCGACGGCGTCATCGTTATCGCGCCCAGTGAACGGGCGGATTTCACGATGCGGATAGTGAATGCCGACGGCAGCGAGGCGGAGATGTGCGGAAACGGTGCGCGCTGTGCCGCACTTTTCGCCGTCAGGAAGGGTATCGTGGGGACGCCGATGCATTTCGAGACACAGGCGGGAATCATCGAGGCCTGCGTCAAGGGATCGCACGCGGCGGTGAAGCTGACGGATCCGGCGGAATTCGATCCTCACATCACGATATCGGCGTGCGGCAGACGGTATGAAGTAGTCCATGTCAATACCGGTGTTCCTCATACGATCGTCTTTACTGAGCGCCTGAAAGACACACCCGTCGAGTCCGTGGGGAGAGACATCCGGAATCACCCGCGCTTCGAGCCGGCGGGAACAAACGTTGATTTCGTCGCGAGCGCCGGACCGCATCGTGTCGCCGTCAGGACGTACGAACGCGGTGTGGAGGCGGAAACAATGGCGTGCGGGACGGGTGCCGTTGCCGCAGCCGTGGCGAGCGTTCTCACAGGGCGGTGCGGCGGTCCGCCCGTCAAGGTGGAGATGCCCGGCGGGACGCTGTCCGTATCCTTTGTGGTGTCGGGAAAGGCGTGCCGCGACGTCTGGCTGTCGGGACCGGTGGTCACCGTCTATACGGGCGACATATACGAGGAGGAACTATCCGAATGACAACGAAATTTACATCGCGCCGCATCGACCGGCTGCCACCCTATCTCTTCGCGCGGATCGACGGGATCAAGAGTGACGCCCTTGCGCGGGGTGTGGATGTCATCGATCTCGGTGTCGGTGATCCCGATATTCCGCCGCCGCCAGCCGTCCTGGAATCGCTGAAGCGACATGTTCATGACGCGGGCGCGCACAACTATTCGTCATACAGCGGGCTGCCCCGTCTGCGGGAGGCCTTCGCCGCGTGGTATGAGAAACGCTATGGTATTGCCGTCGATCCCCATACGGAAGTCCTGCCCCTCATCGGGACGAAAGAGGGAGTGGGTCACATCTTCTTCTCCGCACTGGACCCCGGCGACGAGGTACTGCTGCCCGAGCCGGGATATCCCGTCTACAACGCGGCGACGGCGCTGGCCGGAGCGACGCCCGTTCACTATTCCCTGAGGGAGGAGCAGGGGTATCTGCCTGACGGGGAGGAACTCGGCCGGGCGGTAACGGCGGCGACACGCATGATGTGGCTCAACTATCCGTCGAACCCGACAACGGCGATGGCGTCACGAGAGGTTTTTGAGACGACCCTTTCCCTTGCCTGGCAGCACGGCATTCTTGTCTGCCATGATACGGCGTACGCGGAGATCGTCTTCGACGGGAATCGGTCCCTCAGCATCCTTGAAATACCCGGCGCGAAGGAATGTGCCGTGGAATTTCATTCACTGTCGAAAACCTATTGCATGCCCGGCTGGCGGGTGGGGTTTGTCATCGGTAATGCCGAAGCCATCGCCGCGCTGTCCAAGGTGAAAACGAATCTCGATTCCGGGATATTCATACCGGTGCAGGAGGCGGCGATCACCGCCCTTATTGAGTGTGATGACGATGCCGAGGAGCGGCGGCTCATTTTTCAAACGCGGCGGGACCGCTTTGTCGGGGGCTGCCGTGCCATGGGATGGCAGGTACCGCTACCGCCGGCAACCTTTTACGTGTGGGCGCCGGTACCGCCCGGTTTCACGTCGATGGAGTTTACCCTCTTTCTCCTGGAGAAAACGGGTATTATCTGTACGCCCGGTACCGGGTTCGGGGAAAACGGGGAGGGTTATGTGAGAATGAGCCTGACCAGTCCCGACGAGAGACTTGACGAGGCGATCGCGCGACTCGCCGAAGAGGAGATACAGTGGACACGATGACACGGACATGTCTCGGCGCGACAGAGGAGGAACTGAGGGAGTTCTGCGGCGTCGTCGGTGTGTTTGGTGACGACCGAGCTGCGGAGAAGGTCTATCTCGGGTTGTATGCTCTTCAGCACCGGGGCCAGGAAAGCGCAGGTATTGCCGCCGCGGACGGCAGGCGCGTGGATGTGCACCGGGGGACCGGCCTTGTCTGGTCCGTATTCAAGGACCCCGCCGTTATGCCTCGCCTGAGCGGAAGTGCCGCCATCGGCCATAACCGGTATTCGACAACGGGGAGTACGGGCCTCGACAATGCGCAGCCCATCGTCGTTCAGTGTAATCTCGGGACCATCGCCGCCGCTCATAACGGGACCATTGTCAACGCCGGCGAGCTCCGGCGGCGCATGGAAGAGGAGGGATCGATCTTCAAAACGACCACCGACAGCGAGATCGTCATGCATCTCATCGCGAAATCGAAGCGGCGTTCCTTCGAGGAGAAGATTGCCGATGCCCTTTCCCAGCTCGACGGTGCCTACTGCTTTCTCTTTCTCACACCGGATCGTCTCATCGCCGCCCGCGACCCTTACGGATTCCGGCCGCTCTGCCTGGGCGAACGAGACGGCAGTCCGGTGGTCGCCTCCGAGTCCTGTGCCCTTGACATCATGGGCGCGCAGTACGTGCGCGGCATTGAACCCGGCGAGATACTCTTCATCGATCGTAACGAGCACTTTTCCGCCTTTCTGCCTCCGGCCGGGAGGAAGGCTTTCTGCGTCTTTGAATATATATATTTTTCCCGTCCCGACAGCATAATCTTCGGAGAAAAGGTGGACAAGGCGCGGCGGTTTCTGGGACGGGAACTGGCACGGGAAGCGCCGGTCGAGGCCGATGTAGTTATCGGGGTACCCGACTCGGCGAACACGGCGGCCCTCGGGTATGCCCGGCAGTCGGGTATCCCCTTTGATTTCGGATTGATCCGGAATCACTACGTGGGCCGAACCTTTATCGCGCCCCACCAGGACGAGAGGGACCTTGATGTAAAGGTGAAATTCAATCCCGTTGTGGGTATTATCAAGGACAAGCGGGTGGTGCTCGTGGAGGATTCCATCGTGCGGGGGACCACACTCAGACAGATCGTTCAACTGATACGAAACGCCGGCGCCGCCGCTGTTCATGTCCGCGTGAGCGCCCCCCCGATCCGGTTTCCCTGCTTTTACGGCATCGATATTCCCGATGAGGCCCATCTGATCGCCGCGTCACAGTCCGTCGAAGAGATACGCCGGCACATGGGCGCGGATACGCTTGCCTATCTTTCCGTCGAAGGCATGCTGCGTGCCGTTCCCGCACCGGGGGACCAGTGCACGGCCTGTTTCACCGGCGATTATCCCACACCGCGGCCGGAAACGTTCAGAAAAGATCAGTTTGACGGCAATAAATAAGGACAAGACAGGAACCAGACGTGAAAAGTTATTCCGAAAGAACGCCCTGCGGAGATATTAAGGAAGAGATTATCGGTACCGATGTGATGCTCACCGGGTGGGTCGATGCGCTGCGTGACCACGGTGACGTGCTCTTCATCCACCTGCGTGACCGGAGCGGCATCGTCCAGATCGTGTTCAGTCCCGCCCACGCGGTGCCCGATGTCTGTGACCGGGCGGGGACGCTGCGGAACGAATACTGTATCTCAGTGACGGGACGGGTGCGTCGCCGTGCGCCGGAAACGGACAACCCGAACATCGAGACGGGCACGGTGGAAGTAACAGCGCGCGAGCTGGAAATCATCAGCCCTGCGGCGTCACTGCCTTTTGTCATCTCGGAAAAAGCGATGGTGGCAGGGTACGTGGAAAAAAAAGCGGAAAAGACCAACGAGGAAATACGCCTCGCCTATCGATACCTCGACCTCCGGCGCCAGAGCATGCAGAAAAACCTTGTTGCCCGGCACCGGATGTTTCGCGTGGTACGGGATTATCTTGACGGCCAGGGCTTCATCGAGGTGGAAACGCCGATCCTCACGAGAAGTACCCCCGAGGGTGCCCGTGACTATCTCGTGCCCAGCCGGATTCGACCGCAGCATTTTTACGCGCTGCCGCAGTCGCCGCAGCTTTTCAAACAGCTCCTCATGATCGGCGGTCTCGATCGGTACTTCCAGATCGCCCGCTGTTTCCGCGACGAGGACCTGCGTCCGAACCGCCAGCCGGAGTTCACGCAGCTCGACATGGAGGCGTCTTTTATCGACGAAGAATTCATTTTCACTCATGTCGAAGAACTACTCTGCCGCCTGTTTCACGCGGAGGAGCGGGAACTGCCGCGCCCTTTCCCGCGCATGTCCTGGCGGGAGGCCGTGGAGACGACGGGCTCCGACCGTCCCGATCTCCGTTTCGGCCTTCGCTTTGTGGACGCGACGGACCTGCTCGCCGACACCTCCTATGCCATATTCCGGCGTATCATCGACCATGGCGGATGCATAAAAGGCTTTACCATTCCCGGTCAATCGGGGCAGCTTAGCAAGAACGTTCTTCAGAATGAGTACGCAAAAAAGATCGTGCCGTCCTTCGGGGCAAAGGGCATGACGTGGATGAAAGTGACGGGCGGTAACCTGGAGTCGAACATCGTCCAGTTCTTCAGCGAGAAAGAACGCGCCGATATCAGGGAGCGGTTCGGCGCGCGGGACGGCGATGTGGTCGTCATGATCGCCGACGCATCCCGTGCCCAAGTTTGTCATGCTCTCGGTCTTTTGCGTCTGGATATGGCGGAACGGCTCGGCATCATTCCCGATGATGCCCTCGCGCCGGTCTGGGTCACGGAATTTCCCCTCTTTGAAGAGATCGAGGGACGCCTGTCGTCCAATCATCATCCCTTCACGGCACCCGACAGGATCGACTTCGATCCGTCGAACCGGGAAGAACTGCTTGCGCTCCGCTCGCGTTCGTACGATATTGTGGTGAACGGAGAGGAACTGGGCGGGGGAAGCATGCGGATCAGGGATGCCGCCCTGCAGAGGAAAATTTTCACTGTTCTGGGGCTTTCGGAAGAGGTAATAACGGAGAAATTCGGTTTCTTCATGGAGGCGCTGAACTACGGTGCGCCGCCGCACGGCGGCATCGCCCTGGGCATGGATCGCCTTCTCTCCATGATCCTCGGGACACCGTCGATTCGAGACGTCATTGCCTTTCCCAAAAACAGGAGCGCCGCCTGCCCGTTGACAGGCGCGCCGTCGCGGGTGGACAAAAAACAACTTGCCGAACTCAGGCTCTTCGATCTGGGTGTGGACCGGCGTATTCCCCGGGACGAACGGAAGGCGTCGTGATGACAACACCGATTGGTGCGCGGTAAAGGGAATGGAATGAATAGGGCGGTCATAAAACAGGCGAAACTCGTTTTGGAGGATGGGCGAGTTTTCACGGGCGAGTCTTTCGGCGCCGACGGCGAGCGGACGGGCGAGGTGGTGTTCAATACCAGCCTGACGGGATATCAGGAGGTTCTCACCGACCCTTCCTACAAGGGGCAGATCGTGGCGATGACCTGCCCTCTCATCGGCAACTACGGTGTCAACGAGAAGGATGTGGAATCGCGTCGCCTCTGGCTCGAGGGGTTTGTCGTGCGTGAGCTGTCAGGCACCGTCAGCAATTACCGTGCGCAGTCGGACCTGGCGACATATCTTCGGGAAAACGGGGTTATCGGTATCCAGGGTGTCGATACGCGGGCACTGACGCGACACATTCGTGAGGCGGGCGCCATGAAAGCGATTATATCGACCGTTGACGACAATGATACGTCGCTTCTGGCCAAAGTCGCAACCGCGCCCGGGCTTGTGGGACGGGACCTCGTCCGCGAAGTGAGCTGTCAGGAGCCCTATGAATGCGTGACGGGTGGTACGTTACGCGTGGTTGTGCTTGACTGCGGCGTCAAATACAGTATTCTGCGACAGTTGCGCGGGGCGGGGTGCGATATCGTTGTCGTGCCCGCATGGACGACAACGGAGGATATCATCGCCCGGGATCCGGACGGGCTTCTCATATCGAACGGACCCGGCGATCCCGAACCTGTCAAGTACGCCATTGATACCATCAGGGTTTTTCTCTCTCGAAAGACCATACCTGTTTTCGGTATCTGTCTCGGACAGCAGCTCATCGGTCTCGCCCTGGGGGGTAAGACGTACAAACTGAAATTCGGTCATCACGGAGCGAATCATCCCGTCAAGGACCTGGCCACGGGTCGTATCGACATCACCGTCCAGAACCACGGTTTCTGCGTCGACTTTGATTCCATGGGAGATGCAACGGTGGACCTGACGCACGTGAATCTCAACGACGGCACCTGTGAGGGGATGCGCCACCGGCGGTATCCCGTCTTCTCCGTCCAGTTTCATCCCGAGGCGGGGCCGGGGCCGCACGATGCGCACCATCTCTTTGACCGGTTCGTGAATCTGATGCGGGAATATAAAACGGCGAACGACACCGTGAAACCGGTGGCCGGAAGCGGTAACCGAAACAAGCGATAAGGAGATAGAAGACGGCAATGACTGAAATGGTGGCAATACTCGACTTCGGGTCGCAATATACTCAGTTGATCGCGCGACGCGTGCGGGAATGCGGCGTCTACTGCGAGATCGTCGATCACGCGATTACCCGCGACGATCTGGCGGCTCTCTCGCCGGTCGCGGTGATCCTCTCCGGAGGACCCGCGTCGGTACTCGATGACGATGCGCCCGGCATGGATGACGGCATCCTGGAGATGGGACTGCCCGTGCTCGGCATCTGCTACGGGACGCAGCTCATGGCAAAGAAGACAGGCGGTGTCGTCGTCCGGGGGAAAAGCGGCGAATACGGACCCGCCCGGATCACGGTAACATCATCCTCGGATCTCTTCTTCGGTCTCGACCGGGTCCTCGATGTCTGGATGAGCCACGGCGATCAGGTAGAGACGCCGCCTGACGGGTTTACCGTCCTTGCCGGTACGGCAAGCTGTCCCGTCGCTGCCATCGGTGACGCAGAACGCGGCATGTATGGCGTCCAGTTTCATCCAGAAGTGGTACACACGCCACTGGGTGTGAATATTCTGAAGAACTTCCTCTTCCGTATCGCCCGCTGCCGGGGCGATTGGACGATGAGCCGTTTCATCGAGGAGTCCGTGGCGCGCATCAGGGACGAGGTGGGCGATGCCCGGGTCATCTGCGCCCTGTCGGGTGGTGTCGATTCGTCGGTGGTGGCGGCGCTTCTCAACCGCGCCATCGGGCACCAGATGCAGGCAATCTTCGTGGACAACGGCCTTCTGAGAAAGAACGAGGTGGAAGAAATACGTGCCGTCTTTACCGAGGATTATCCTCTGGATATTCACATCGTCGATGCGGCCGACATATTCCTGTCCGCTCTTCGCGGTGTAACCGATCCCGAAGAGAAGCGGAAGATCATCGGTCACACATTCATCACCGTCTTTCGCGAGAAGGCCCGGCATATTGATGATGCTCACTTTCTCGCACAGGGCACCCTCTATCCGGACGTCATCGAGAGCCGGTCCGCCCGCGGGGGACCGTCGGTGACCATCAAAAGCCACCATAATGTGGGCGGGTTGCCGGAGGAACTCGGGTTTCGGCTCATTGAGCCGCTCCGGGAGCTGTTCAAAGACGAAGTGCGTCGTCTGGGAAAGGAGCTGGGACTGCCGGCCCGTCTCCTGGAACGGATGCCCTTTCCCGGTCCCGGTCTCGCCGTCAGGGTCATCGGCGAGGTGACGGATGAAAACCTTGCCATTCTCCGTGAAGCCGATGCTGTGGTGAAGGAGGAAATACGCTCCTATGATGAATACCGTGACGTCTGGCAAGCTTTTGCAGTACTGCTTCCCGTGCGCACGGTGGGAGTCATGGGGGACGAGAGAACCTACGCCAACGTCATCGCCCTGCGCGTCGTCACCAGCTTGGACGGCATGACGGCGGACTGGGTGAAGCTTCCTCCCGACATCCTCAGCCGCATCTCGTCGCGGATCATCAATGAGGTGAAGGGCGTGAACCGGGTTGTCTACGATATCAGCTCGAAACCGCCCAGTACCATCGAATGGGAGTAATATGCCCAAGCGCACCGATATCAAGAAGATACTGATCATCGGGTCGGGACCGATCGTCATCGGTCAGGCCTGCGAATTCGATTATTCGGGCACCCAGGCTTGTAAGGCCCTGCGGGAAGAAGGGTACAGGGTTATCCTACTGAACTCTAATCCCGCCACCATCATGACCGATCCCAGCATGGCTGACCGGACCTATATCGAACCCATCACCGTGGAAGTCCTGGAGAAAATCATCGCCCGCGAGAGGCCCGATGCCGTCCTCGCCACGCTGGGCGGGCAGACGGCGCTCAATACGGCCGTCACAGCCGCCGGACAGGGTGTCTTCGACCGGTACGGCGTGGAGATGATCGGTGCCGACCTCCGCGCCATCACGCTGGCCGAGGACCGTGACGCCTTCAAGGACGCCATGCAGTCCGCCGGTCTCGATGTGCCCCGGAGCGCCGTGGCTACGTCGATGCCCGAGGCGCGGCGCATTGCGGAGGAGATCGGCTATCCCCTGGTGATACGGCCGAGTTTTACCCTGGGCGGTACGGGTGGTTCCATTGCTTACAACAGGGAAGAATGCGAGGAATTCGCCGCCGTCGGACTCGAACAGAGCCTGGTGGGGGAAATCCTCATGGAAGAATCCGTGCTCGGATGGAAGGAATACGAGCTGGAGGTGATGCGTGACAGGAAGGATAATGTGGTCATCATCTGTTCCATCGAAAACGTCGACCCCATGGGTGTCCATACAGGCGATTCCATCACCGTCGCGCCTGCCCAGACGCTGACGGACCGGGAATTTCAGGAACTGAGAAACGGTGCCATCACCTGTATCCGCGCCATCGGCGTGGAGACGGGCGGCTCGAACGTTCAGTTCGCCGTCCATCCCGAGACGGGACGGGTGGTGGTCATCGAGATGAATCCCCGCGTGTCCCGCTCGTCGGCCCTCGCCTCGAAGGCGACGGGGTTTCCCATCGCGAAAATCGCGGCAAAACTCGCCGTAGGATACACGCTCGATGAAATTCCCAACGACATCACGCGCCGGACGCCGGCCTCCTTCGAACCGGTGATCGATTACTGCGTGGTGAAGATACCGCGGTTCGCCTTTGAGAAGTTCCCCGGAGTGAGCGATACGCTGACCATATCGATGAAGTCCGTCGGGGAGACCATGGCCATCGGCCGGACCTTCAAGGAGGCGCTCCAGAAGGGACTGCGGGGACTGGAAACCGGTGTCGCCGGTCTCGACAATCGTCTGAGCGCCGAACTGTCTGTGCGGGAGATTGAGGCCCTCCTTTCCCGGCCCACGCCGGAACGTATTTTTGTTGTCGCCCACGCGCTCCGCCGGGGCATTAGTGAGGGCCGCATCGCCGAGCGGACGGGCATCGACCGGTGGTTTATCAGGAATATACGTGAGATCGTCGAGATGGAACGGAGGATCGAAATAAGCGTAGCGCACAACGGCATCGATGCGGACTGTCTGCGTGAGGCGAAGCGTTTCGGCTTTTCCGACCGCCGGATTGCGGAATTGACGGGCGAGACGGAAACAGCCGTTCGAAAGCGCCGCACGGATGCGGGCGTCACCCCCGTTTACAAGCTCGTCGATACGTGCGCCGCCGAGTTCGAGGCGTATACCCCCTACTTCTACTCCACCTACGAAGAGGAGGATGAACGGCGCGGCGGGAGTGAGAGGCGCGTGATGATTATCGGCGGCGGTCCCAACCGTATCGGCCAGGGCATTGAATTCGACTACTGTTGCGTGCACGCCGCCATGGCTCTGTCCGAAAGCGGATACGAGACGATTATGGTCAACTCCAATCCCGAGACGGTGTCCACCGATTACGATATTTCAGATCGACTCTATTTCGAGCCGCTCACTTTCGAGGACGTGATGAATATCGTGGAGGCGGAACGGCCCGACGGCGTCATCGTTCAGCTCGGCGGTCAGACGCCGCTCAATCTGTCGAGGCGCCTCGCGGAAAACAATGTCCCAATCCTGGGGACCGCGCCTGCAGCGATTCACCGCGCGGAAGACCGTCGCCTCTTCAAAGAACTGGCCGATACCGTGGGCATCCGGCAGCCCGTAAGCGATACGGCCCTTACCATGGAGGAAGCGGAGGCCGTCGTCGCACGCATCGGTTATCCCGTTCTCATCCGGCCATCCTATGTGCTGGGTGGACGGGCCATGGCCGTCGTCTGGAGCCGTGCGGAGCTTGCGGGATTTCTGAAAGAGGCCTTCGCCGCATCGGAGGAGCACCCCATACTCATCGATCAGTTCCTGGAGGATGCAATCGAGGTTGATGTCGATGCCGTCGCCGACGGGACGGACGTGATCATCGGCGGTATCATGGAGCATATCGAGCACGCGGGCGTTCATTCAGGCGACAGTGCCATGGTGTTGCCGCCCTATTCGATAACGCCCGCCGTCATTGAGGAGATCAGGGAGAAGACGCGGAAAATCGCCCGTGAACTGAATGTCAGGGGTCTCCTCAATATCCAGTATGCCGTGAAGGGCGGCGATATCTATATCCTCGAAGTCAACCCCCGCGCGTCGCGGACGGTGCCGTTCATCTCCAAGGCGACGGGACTGCCCCTGGCGAAGGTTGCCACCGAAATCATGATCGGCCGGACGCTTGCGGAACAGGGAATACACGAAGACCCGGAGCCCCGCTATTATGCCGTCAAGGAATCGGTTCTCCCCTTTGCCCGTTTCCCCGGGGCGGATACCATCCTGGGGCCGGAGATGAAATCAACGGGCGAGGTGATGGGAATCGATGAGAGCGTCGGACTCGCCTTCGCCAAGAGCCAGATCGCCGCGGGACAGGCGCTTCCGGCGACGGGAACAATTTTCATCAGTGTCAAAGACAGCGATAAAGAGGCTGTCACCCGTTGTGTGGATACCATCGCTTCCCTGGGCTTCCATATCCTCGCCACAAAAGGGACGGCGTCCCTGCTCCGTTCACGGGGTTTCTCCGTAACAGAGATGCCGAGACTGTCCGAGGGGCGTCCCCATATCGTCGATTATATCAAGAACCGGGACGTACAGCTCATCATCAACACGCCGAGCGGGCCTGTACCGCGGCGGGACGAAGTGCTCATACGCAGCACCGCCGCCGCCCACGGTATACCCCTGGTGACGACGGCGGCCGGCGCGGCTGCACTGGCAATGGGCCTGTCGGCGCTCGCCGAAAAAGGTATGACCGTGAGGGCACTGCAGGAGGACGGTACCGTGCGGGGAAAGAACGGGGGACAATACTGAGATGTCCTGTCGACATCGTGAGTTTGCGTGATTTATAGGTACGGGGGGAACCGTGGATAAGGGAAGGATTGACACGCCGCAGGAACCGCCGAAAGCGACGGAACTGTCGCTCCTCTGGCACATCAGCCGGATACTGAACAGAAGCGAGGCAATCGAAGATGTGATCGAGCCGGTGCTGGAGGCGCTCGCCCGTGATATGGGTATGAAGCGCGGCACACTGGCGCTTGTCAACAGGGCAACGGGGGAGATCACCATCGAGGCGGCGCACGGCCTTTCCCCGGACGAGAAGGAGCGGGGCCGGTACAAAATCGGTGAAGGCGTAACGGGTGCCGTGGTCGCTTCGGGAGAGCCGATCATCGTGCCCCGCATATCACGGGAACCCCTGTTCCTTAATCGCACGGGCGCGCGTGAGATGCCCGCCAAGGAAGATATCTCCTTCATCTGTGTCCCCATTAAAATAAAGGACGAGGTTGTCGGCACCCTGAGCGTGGATCGCCTCTTCGACGAAAACGTCGCCCTCGAGGAAGATATGAGGCTGATCTCGGTCATCGCCGCCATGGTGGCGGAGGCGGTGAAGAGACGGGGCCGGGCGCGCGAGGAAGAGACGGACCGCGCAGGTATCGTGGATGCGGCAAAGGAAGAGGCCGTCAGCACGGGTTTCGAGGGGGTCGACGAGATCATCGATTCACTGAGGATCGGGGACAACGTGGTCTGGCGCGTCGACGATATCGGGGAATTCCGCTCTCTTGCAGAATACTTCGTCGCCCGGGCTCTCAGGGACGGTCGCGATGTGCACTATATCCGTTTTGCCGATCACGTGCCGCTCATCGACAACGAGCATGTGATGACCCATCTCCTTGATCCCCACCGGGGATTCGAACCCTTCTCCATCGACATTTACACGATCATCACCCGGGCGGGAGAACGGGCTTTTTACGTTTTCGACAGCCTTTCCTACCTGCAGACGGCCTGGGCCACGGACCTCATGGTGGGCAACTTCTTCATGATCATGTGTCCCTATCTTTTCGAGCTGAATACCGTTGCCTATTTCGCCCTGTTGCAGAATCGTCATTCCTTTCAAACCGTTTCCCGTATTCGGAACATCACACAGGTGATGATCGATGCCTATCGCCATGAACGGCGCTTTTACGTGCATCCCCTCAAGGTCTGGAGGCGCCGGTCGCCGAGCATGTATTCCCTTCACATGAGGCAGGGAAATCACTTCGTGCCTCTGGAGAACAGTACAGAAGCGGCGCGGATTCTGATTGAACTGTCGGAACGGAAAGACGAAAGCGCCACGATGACCCTCGATTACTGGGACCGCCTCTTCCTGGACGCGGAAAACCTGCTGAGAAGAACAGCGCCGGAAAGCGATCAGCGGGCCATGATGGATACGCTGTCCGGCATCATGATGTCGCGGGAACCGCGCATGCAGTTGCTTATCAAGGACCACTTTACGCTGGCGGACCTGCTTGCCGTGAGGGCGCGTATGATCGGAACGGGCTTCATCGGCGGGAAGGCGGCGGGCATGCTGCTGGCGAGAAAGATGCTCGCCAATGACACATATGTCAACTGGGACGATATCCTGGAGTCTCACGATTCCTTTTTCATCGGGTCCGATGTCTTCTATTCATATCTCGTGCAGAACGGGTGGTGGAAACTTCTCGTCGAACAGCGTACGGACCGGGGGTATCACGCCGTGGCGCCCATGCTTCGCGAGAAGATGACGGAGGGCCGGTTTCCCGATGAAATCAAGGAACAGTTCTTTCAATTGATTGAGTACTTCGGCGGGGCGCCCATTATTGTCCGGTCCAGCAGTCTCCTGGAGGATTCCTTCGGAAACGCCTTCGCCGGTAAATACGAAAGCATTTTTCTCGTCAATCAGGGCAGTCCAGACGAGCGGTACCGGGCTTTCGAAGACGCCGTGCGGCGTGTTTACGCCAGCACCATGAACGAGGACGCGCTCCGGTACCGGGCGCAGAGGGGCCTTCAGAAAAAGGACGAACAGATGGCGCTCCTCGTGCAGCGTGTCTCGGGTGTGAAGAGAAACGGTGTCTTCTTCCCCGATCTCGCCGGCGTGGGCATTTCCTACAACACCTTTGTCTGGAAACAGGGTATGGATCCGCAGGCGGGTATGCTGCGGCTGGTTCTCGGTCTGGGAACGCGGGCCGTCAACCGTGTGGAAACGGACTATCCCCGTATCGTCGCCCTCGACGAGCCGTTGGTGAAGCCGCACGGCGGTATCGCGGACACACGGAAATTTTCGCAGCGCGAAGTGGATTGCCTGAACATCGACAAAAATACCTTTGCCACGGAAAAGCTCTCCGCCATCGCGGACACCGTGCCGCTCCGGTTCGATCTTTTCGGTGTTCCCGATCATGATACCATGGAATTCATGCGGGAGCGGGGTATGACGGGCCGGACCGCGTGGATACTGACCTTCGATGAACTTCTGTCACGGACGTCGTTCGCCCGCACCATGCAGCGTATGCTAAAATCGCTGGAATCCGGGTTCGATTATCCCGTGGATATGGAATTCACCGTTAATTATACGGGCGCGGGCGATGACGACTATCGTGTCAACCTCGTTCAGTGCCGACCCCTGCAGACCGTGGGCATTGAGAGAAGACAGGCAATGCCCCGGAACGTCGCGGCGGAGCGGATATTCTTTCGGCTGAACGGGAACTTCATGGGCGGCAGTATCGCCGAGAGGATACGGTGGGTCATTTATATTGAGCCGCAGCCTTACGCGGGGCTCTCGCAGCAGAAACGCTATGACGTCGCCCGCGTCATCGGCAGGTTGAACGGCGCCATCGGCGACCGGTCGGAAATGCCGACCATGCTTCTCGGTCCGGGACGGTGGGGAACCTCGACACCATCGCTTGGTGTCCCCGTGAGCTTTTCAGAAATCAACAATATGGCCGTCCTCGGCGAGGTCGCCTACGCGGAGGGGAACCTCATCCCGGAACTGTCCTACGGATCGCACTTCTTTCAGGACCTTGTGGAAACGGGGATATTCTACGTCGCCCTTTTCCCCGAACGGTCCGACACGGTCTTTAATCCGTCACTCGTTACCGCGCTACCCAACATGCTGACTGATATACTCCCCGATTCCGCCGATTGTGGGGAAATCGTCAGGGTCTGTGACGTCACGTCACTCAACCTGCGCATTGCCTCCGACGTGGTGACGCAGGAGGCGGTGTGTTACGCCGAAGACAGCAGCCGGTAACCGGATTCATGCTGCTGGGTGCTACACGCTGAAACGGATATTCAGGATATCGCCGTCACTGACGGTATAGTCCTTTCCTTCCAGGCGGAAACGTCCCGCGTCCTTCACGGCCTTCTCGGAATTCAGCTCCATGAGGTCGGCGTAGGTGAAACATTCCGCCCGGATGAAACCCCGGGCGAGATCGGAGTGTATCGCGGCCGCCGCGTCCAGTGCCGTGTTTCCCTCCCGTATGGTCCAGGCGCGGACCTCGTCCGCACCCACGGTGAGAAAGCTGATGCAGCCGAGGAGATCGTATGCCGCACGCGTGAGACGGGCGCGGGCCGATTCATCGATGCCCATGTCCGCCATGAAGAGTGCTTTTTCCTCGTCGTCCAGGCGCGAGAGTTCCATTTCAAAGGCACCGGCGAACTCCACGGTCCGGTATTGCTCCGACAGCGTTTTTGCAGCGCCGCCCTTACGGAAGTTTTCCTCGCCGGAGTTGACGATAACGAGGAGCGGTTTTTGGGTGACGAACTGGAACCCGGCGATGACCTTTTTCTCGTCCGGGGAGAAGGAGCAGTCACTGACGGGCCGGTCGGCGTTCAACGTGGCCTCGATGCGACGGAGGATCGCCTCTTCCCGCTCCAGGTCCGGCGTCCGTTTTCCCCTCTTATACGTTTCTTCGATCCGCTGCAGGCGGTTTTCCGTGACGATGAGATCGGACAGGAGAAACTCCGTGATAAGCGTTTTTACCTCGGCCGCGGGGTCCGGCGCATTTCCCCCGTCATCGGTAAAATTCCGCGCGACTAGGGCGAGGGCGTCCATCGTCTTCAGTTCGCTGATAAAAGACGGCGGGAGCCCGCCGTTTTTCGCGGCGCCCGCGGTGAACCCGACGAAGTCAACGAGTTCGATGGTTGCCCGCGTTGTCTTCTTCGGGGTGTACATGTCCGTCAGCCGCGTGATGCGTTCATCGTCCACGTCAATGACGGCGATATTGGGTTCCGCCTTGGGATTGGCATATGACGAGACGGGCGCCTCCCGGCGGGTGAGGGCGTTGAATATGGTGGTCTTGCCCGTGTTGGGCAGTCCTGCGAGTCCTATTTTCATTGGTCTTTCCTTCGTATTATTGACGGAATTTTGTGCGGGATAGTCTATCCTGTTCGGTGTATCCTGCTTGTTTCCAAAGGAGAGGAAGAGTAGGGCGAAACACATCATTTGTCAAGCAACGATTTGTCCGAGGTTTCACCAATGAAACCTGGAATTCGTTCGTGATGGTCCATTCCGGTCCTGTCACGCCTCAACCATTTGATATAAAATGCAATTATATTTTGGTACGGACATTGCTGATACTCTCTAATCGGATCTCTAAATGATGAAAATTTTATTAAAGGAGAAATTTCATGACATACGAGGTAAAGCCGATCGTTCTGGGTAAAATTGCGGCCGACCAGTCGGGTTTCACGTACATGGCGTTCGCGGGAACGCCTCTGTCACTGGACGTTGCCTACTTCATGATCACGGGTGCCGAAAAGAACATCCTCGTCGATACGGGATCGTGGGCGGCCCGGATGGCGCAGTACTGGCCGGGAGAAGGAGAGGATTTTCAGACCTTCGAAGAATCGCTGGAGAAAGAGGGGCTCAGCACGGACGATGTGGACATCATCATTACCACCCATCTCCACCACGATCACGTGGGGAATCACTTTAAATGTAAGAATGCCGAGGTCTATGTGCAGGTGGACG